>ENA-UOOD01000359-UOOD01000359.1-human-gut-metagenome-genome-assembly--contig:-CS67-NODE-359-length-57179-cov-6.209317_pt1 | contig 57179 bp, 62 predicted proteins | sample MGYA00242464_ERZ724011 | MGnify/ENA metagenome assembly ERZ724011 | reverse complement strand
AGTATTGCAAAGCGGTTAAAAGAATTTGTCTGTTTTCCGCAAAAAACAAGGAGGTAAATTATTATGAAGAAATTATTGGCTATGCTTTTGGCTTTGGTCATGGCTCTTTCCATGCTCACTGTTGCAGCTTTCGCTGAGAGCAACGATGACGGTGATACTATTCCCGTTGAAGACGATGAAACCACCGATCCCGTTGTTGACGAGCCCGTTGTAGACGAAAACCCCAAGACCGGTATAGTTCTTTCCGTAATCCCCATGGTTATGGCTGGAGCTGCTGTTGCTTTCTCTAAGAAGCACTAATTTAAGTTTTGGATGAATTAAAGCGTCGAAGCTGATTCGGCGCTTTTTTCTTTTGCAAAAACGAAATTTTGGTGTTGCCATACATGAAATAATGTGCTATAATAAATAGGTGTGACAGAATAAAAGCATATTCTGAATGCAGTATGACCGGAGGCGTATCTATATGGATATACACAAGGGCGATGTTTTGATAATGAAGAAAAAGCATCCATGCGGGTCGAATAAGATGCTTGTTTTGCGCTCCGGCATGGATTTTAAGCTAAAATGCGGCGGCTGTGGACACGAGTTCATGATACCTCGTCTAAAAGCCGAAAAGAACGTTAAAAGCATCGACTCAACCAACAGGGAAAACAATAACGAATAAAGGAATGATAATAAATGTTTGAGAAGCTTTCAGCCCTCAACGATAGATATAATGAAATAAACGAGCGTTTGATGATGCCGGAAACGGTCAATAACAATACCTTGTACCGCGATTTGATGAAGGAATATTCACAGCTTACCCCGATTATAGAGGCTTACCGCGCATATATAAAAGCGCAGGAGGCAATGCGTGAAGCTGACGAAATCATCCATACAGAAACAGATAAAGATCTTAAGGATATGGCCGAGGAGCAGTATTATGAAGCCAAAGAAAGCTCTTCAAGGCTTGCTGACGAAATTAAAATAATGCTCCTTCCAAAGGACCCGAACGATTCGCGCAATGTTATCATAGAGATACGCGCCGGCGCAGGCGGAGAGGAAGCCGCGCTGTTTGCAAATTCTCTTTTCAGAATGTATACGATGTATGCTGAAACAAAAAGGTGGAAGACCGAGGTTATAAACGCCAACAGAACCGAGCTTGGCGGTATAAAGGAAGTCTCATTCTCGGTAGAGGGAGAGGGCGCGTATTCTCGCTTCAAATACGAAAGCGGAGTTCATAGGGTTCAGAGAGTTCCGGAAACCGAATCTCAGGGAAGAATACAAACCTCCACAGCAACAGTCGCCGTTTTGCCGGAAGCCGAGGAGGTCGAGCTGAATATCGACGATAAGGAACTCAGGATCGATGTTTTCCGCTCATCCGGCGCAGGTGGTCAGCATATCAACAAGACCGAATCAGCGGTCAGAATCACACATCTGCCAACCGGAATGGTAGTTGAATGTCAGGATGAACGAAGCCAGCAGAAGAATAAGGAACGCGCAATGAAGGTACTCTGCTCGCGTCTTTTGGAGATGAAGCAGGAGGAGCAGGAAAAAGCCATAGCCGGCGAGCGTCGCTCCCAGATAGGCACAGGCGACCGCTCGGAGAGAATAAGAACCTATAACTTCCCGGATGGCAGGGTAAGCGACCATCGAATCGGCTTAACGCTTTATAAAATTGATGCTATTATGAACGGTGCGCTTGACGAACTTATTGACGCTCTTGCAACCGCTGATCAGGCAGCAAAGCTTGCAAAGCAGCAGGAGGGCGGTTATTGATGAATACTCTTATGCTGTCGCCATCTGAAGATGATATCGGTGCCGCCGCAGAACTGTTGAAAAGGTCGGAGGTCGTCGCCATACCTACAGAAACGGTATACGGTCTTGCGGCAAATGCCTATGATGAAGAAGCTGTAAGAAAGATTTTTGCGGCAAAGGGTCGCCCTTGTGACAATCCGCTTATAGTCCATATCTCGGATTTAGATATGATAAAGGATATAGCTTCAGAAGTACCGGAGCTTGCAATAAAATGCGCTGAGCGCTTCTGGCCGGGTCCACTGACCATGATAATGCCCAAGAGCGATAGAATTCCTCTTGTTACCAGCGGAGGACTTGATACCGTTGGCATAAGATTTCCGTCTGACAAATGCGCACATCGCATTATAGAAAAATGCGGCTTTCCTTTGGCTGCTCCTTCGGCAAATCTTTCCGGAAGCCCCAGCCCCACTAATGCAAAAAGGGTGTTTGAGGATATGAACGGAAGGATAGCCGCCATAGTAGATGGTGGTGAGTCCGAGGTCGGGGTAGAATCAACGGTTATAGCCTTTGAAAACGATGGTATAAGAATCCTTCGTCCCGGAAAGATATCATATGAAGACCTTAAAACGGTCACAGATAATGTTTATGTAGACCATGGCGTGCTGGAGAAGGTTGCAGATGGCGAAAAGGTGCGTTCGCCCGGAATGAAATATAAGCACTATGCGCCAAAAGCCGAAGTTGTGCTTCTGGACGGAACCGCTGAGGAGTTTCAGGAATACGTAAAGGCAAGCGCTGAGCAGGGCTGCTTCTGCCTTGTTTTCAGCGATAAAGAAGCTGTTGAGGGTGTGCCGTATCTTACCTACGGCGAGAGTGCGGACGAGCAAGCGCACTGGCTTTTTGAACGCCTTCGCCAGTTCGACGGTATGGGCGCAAAGAAAGTATTTGCTCACTGCCCCTCACAGGACGGCGTGGGGCTTGCTGTCTACAACAGAATCCTGCGCTCAGCTGGCTTTAACGTCATAGAATTGGGTAAAAATAAATGAGCTTATTTGATAATATAACAATTATAGGTCTTACCGGTCAGAGCGGGGCAGGGAAGTCAACCGTCAGCGTGATGCTTCGTGCAAACGACCTTGCAGTCATAGATGCAGATAAAATTTCCCATGCGGTGGCTGGTCATCCCGAGTTTGTAGCAGAGGTCGGCAGGGCTTTTCCTGAATGCGTTGAAAACGGTGCTGTCATGCGTCAAAAGCTTGCAGGAATAGTTTTCAATAACCGCGAAAAGCTGAACGCCTACACCGATATCATCTACCCCTACATAACCAAAAGCATTTTTGACGAGATATACGCGCTCAAACAAAGCGGCGAAAGTATAATAGTATTAGATGCCCCCACGCTGTTTGAAAGCGGTCTCGACAGCATCTGCAAAAGCGTTATAAGCATTGTCGCGCCGATGGAAGTAAAGCTTGCAAGGCTTTTGGAAAGGGATGGCATACCGGTCGAGCTTATAAGCTCACGGCTGAGCTCGCAGAAGTCAGAGGAATACTTCAAGGAACGCTCGGAATATGTGATAGAAAATGATTCCGACCTTAACGCGCTCGAATCAAAAACAGAGGAAACAGTAAGGCATATAAGGGAGAGATTCAATGTTTAAAAGATTTTGCGCCTTTATGCTTGCCGTTGGATTTATAGTTCTGCTTGCAGTATTCATGTTTGTCTATATGCCGTATTGGTTCAAAAGCGAAAGCTACCCTACCGAATATGAGGATATAGTTGAGCGATACAGTGATGAATTCGGAATCGACAAAGAGTTCGTATTCGCGGTGATAAGAACTGAGTCCAACTTCAATCCGGATGCTGTTTCCGAGGCCGGAGCAATCGGGCTTATGCAGATTATCGAGGATTCCTTCGACTGGGTATCAAAAAAGCTCGGGCATGACGATCTTAAGTTTGACGATATGTTTTCTCCGGAATACAGCATAGAATACGGCTGTTTTATGCTTGGATATCTTTATAATAAATACGGAAGCTACGAGCTCGCCGCGGCAGCTTATCATTCCGGAATGGGCGAGGTATCTTCGTGGATAGAATCCGGCGAGGTCGATGCGGAAAATCCCGATGTAAACGATTTTAAAGGCAGTAATACCCGACATTATGTTAATAAGATAATGAGGGCATATAATAAATACTTAGAAATTGAAGAAAGGAACAAATAGTTATGGAAAACAAAGAACAAACAGTGGGCGAGAAGCTTCAGGAAAAGCTGTTTTCTCAGAAGAAGAACGGTATTCTGAAGCTTACAGATGCAGAAATCAAGCAGGTTGACGATTTCTGCGAAGGCTACAAGGTATTTTTGGATAAGGGCAAAACCGAGCGTGAGGCTGTAACAGCTGCTATAGAGCTTGCAAAGGCTAAGGGCTTTACAGAGTATGACCCCAAGCACAAGTATTCCGCCGGTGATAAGGTATACTACTCCAACCGCGGAAAGAGCATTATTTTGTGCACCTTCGGCACGGAGCCTATTGAAAATGGCGTAAAAATCAATGCCGCTCATATAGATTCACCCAGACTCGACTTAAAGCAGCATCCTGTTTATGAGTCCAACGAGCTTTGCCTTTTGAAGACCCATTACTACGGCGGTATCAAGAAGTATCAGTGGGCGACCGTTCCGCTGTCTTTGCACGGCGTTATCTTCAAGGCAAACGGCGAAAAGGTAACCGTCAACATTGGTGAGGACGAATCCGACCCCATATTCTTAGTAACAGACCTTCTTCCGCACCTTGCTCAGGAGCAGTCCAAGAGAACCCTTGGCGACGGCATAAGGGGAGAGGAGCTTAACATTCTCATCGGCTCAAGACCGTTCAGAGATGACAAGGTTTCCGAAAAGGTTAAGCTCAACATTCTTTCGATTTTATTTGACAAGTACGGCATCGTCGAGGATGATTTCATTTCCGCCGAATTGGAAGCTGTTCCGGCGTTCAAGGCAAAGGATGTCGGCTTTGACAGAGGGCTTGTCGGAGCATACGGTCAGGATGACAGAGTATGTGCATACACTGCTCTTATGGCGGCACTTGAAACAAATGCACCCAAGACCACCTGCATAACTGTTCTTACCGATAAGGAGGAGATTGGAAGCGTTGGCAACACCGGCTTGCAGAGCGCATACCTTAAGTACTTCATCTTCTCGCTTGCTGAGAGCGCAGGCGTTACCTGCCCCGAGGTTATTGCAAATTCCACCTGCCTTTCCGCAGATGTAAGTGTAGCCTTCGATCCCACCTTCCCGGACGTTTGCGAGCCTAAGAATTCATCATATTGCAACTACGGCGTTGCCATGTGCAAATACACCGGTTCACGCGGTAAATCCGGCTGCAACGACGCTAACGCTGAGTTTGTATCATATGTAAGAAACCTTTTCGACTCCAACGGAGTTATCTGGCAGACCAGCGAGCTTGGCAGAGTAGACCTCGGCGGCGGCGGAACAGTAGCTGCATACATTGCCAACCTCGGCATCGACGTAGTGGATGTCGGAGTTCCGGTACTCTGTATGCACGCTCCCTACGAAGTAACAGCAAAACTTGATGTCTACATGGCATACAAGGGATTTGCGGTATTCTTCAATAACTGATAGTAAGTCTTTCTGGATATTTACAGTGCAGAATCGTTTATACGGCGGTTCTGCACTTTTTATACTTATTTTCGTCTAAAAGTGTTCCAAAAAACAGGCGCAAAGTCCCAATGTACAGCGCTTTGGTGGTGATTTTATATGTGGGTTGCCCAAGAAACCCCTTTACACTTTTACGTAGAATTAGTATTATGCTCCGGGAAAAATTATCGTCATTTGTGTTTCGACAATTATCTTATACCGGTGGGGCTACAATAATATCGGTGATATTAATGACGATTTACCTTGACACCCTTGTTATAGTCAATACATATATAAGTTGGATAATGCTTCTTATAACCTCTCGCATTGCGCGGATAAGCGCTCCGCCGATACGTCTTGCCATCGGCGCGGCAATAGGGGGATTATCCTCGCTTTTGATACTGATTAAGCCCGATAATACTGCTGTTAGTGTCGCTGTTGTGTTCGCAAAGCTATTCGCCGTTGTCGCGGCTTCGGGAGCTGTATTTCTTAAAAAGCATATGTCAAAAAAGAAGCTTGCGGCGGCTCTTGTGATTTTTGCGGCGGTGAATATTCTATTCGGCGGGATAATCTATCTTGCGCAGTCACTTCTTAAAACAAGAGTGATATATTTCAGCGGGGCAAACTATTACTTCGATATCCCGCTTCCGGAGCTTATAGTGCTGACCGCTGTTGTGTATGTAGCAATAGTGATAACCTCGCATTTCACCTCACACGTGTGCGATATCAGTCATTCGTATAAGGTGAATATAACTGTAGGCGGCAGAAGCTTTTCACTCGATGGCGTTGCAGACACCGGAAACACCGTTACCGAGCTGATAAGCGGCAGACCGGTAGTCATCTGTACCGGAATAGATTATTCTCCTCAGGATAACAAGGGAGTGTATGCTGTACCATATTCAACCGTTAATTCAGATGGTATTCTGTATGCTTATATGCCGGACAGCATTCAAATAGAAAACGAAACAGGAAGCATAAACGAGGCGTTTGCGCTGGTTGCCTTTATGGAGAAGGGCGATAAACGCGCAGTCTTCAATCCAAAAATTCTTTGTTGATATAAGATGTCTGTAAAATTCTCAGACACAGGCTTTGCAGTGAAAGGAAAGGTTATAACAATGCTGATAAAAATTATCGTCGAAAAAATAAGACTATTGCTCGGGCACGACCCGCTCGACTATGTAAACGGCTCGGAATCGCTTCCGCCGCCGCTTAAAGCGAGCGAAGAACAGGAGGTTTTCAAGCTTTTAGAGAAAAATCCGAAAGCTGCCCGTGAAAAGCTTATAACCCACAATCTTCGCTTGGTGGTGTACATATCTAAAAAGTTTGAGTCTACAGGGATAGGAATAGAAGACCTTGTATCCATCGGCACAATAGGTCTTATAAAGGCGGTAAACACCTTTAACCCCGAGAAAAACATCAAGCTTGCAACCTACGCTTCGCGCTGTATTGAAAACGAGATATTGATGTACCTGCGCAAGACAACACAGCAGCGAAGCGAGATATCTATAGATGAGCCCCTAAACATCGACTGGGACGGTAACGAGCTTCTCTTATCCGACGTTATAGGCACAGACAATGACGAGGTCAGTCAGCATATTGAAAGCGAAACCGAAAGGGAAGTGCTGATTCAAGCTGTAAACGCCCTAAAGGGACGTGAAAAACTGATAATGCAGATGCGTTTCGGCTTAAACGGCAACAGGGAAATGACCCAGAAAGAGGTCGCGGACGTTGTAGGCATCTCGCAGTCGTATATATCAAGGCTCGAAAAACGAATCCTAAAGGATTTAAAAAAGGAGCTTGAAGCTATCTGCTGAAAGCTGAGCTATACGCTCGATTTTATCCGGGAAAGCGCATTCTTCTCCAACCGTGAGACTTGTGCCTGAGATATTCCTATCTCGTTTGCAACCTCTACCTGCGTTTTTCCCTGATAGAACCTAAGATAAAGGATGTTCTTTTCGCGGTCGGAAAGAGTTTTTATAGCCTCGCGGAGCAGAAGCTCATCTATCCAGCCCTCGTCGCTGGAGGAGTCGCCGAGCTGGTCGAGCATATAAACTGCGTCACCTGAGCTTGAATATACCGGTTCGTAGATAGAAACTGGCTCGCTGATTGATTCCAAGGCTATAACGACGTCTGCCTTGTTCACGCCGATTTCCTTTGAGATTTCTGCAGGCGTTGGCTCGTTGTTGTTTTCGTTCATAAGCTTTTCGCGTGCCTGCATAGCCTTGTATGCCAAATCCCTTGTAGAGCGCGAAACCCGAATGGCATTATTGTCCCTTAAATATCGCCTGAGCTCCCCGGATATCATGGGAACTGCATAGGTTGAGAATTTGACATCCAAATTAACGTCAAAGTTGTCTATTGCCTTGATAAGTCCCACTACGCCCACCTGAAACAGATCGTCCGCCGGTGCCCCGCGGGACATGAATTTTTGAATTACGCTTAAAACCAAGCGCAGATTGCCCTGAATAAGCTCTTCACGCGCGGCCTTGTCGCCGGCTCTGGTCTTTTTTAGAAGCTCTGTTTTCTTTTCCTCAGATAAAACCTTTAATTTTGAGGTGTTCACACCGCTTATTTCTACTTTGTTATACTGCATGGCTATCTCCCAAAAATGAATTTAATCAAATTATTGCCGGAGAATAATCCATGTATTCACAATTTGAGTATGTACATTTTGGCAAATCAAAAATCGAAAAAATACTTGACAAATAAGCTTGCGCATGGTAATATATAGTATCGACTGTGAAGGGAAGAAGTAGCGTGCCCTATAGCCTTTAGAGAGCTCTTGGCTGGTGTGAAAGAGCGACTTAATGCACTGTGAATACATCCCGGAGTTCGTTTCCTGAACCATTAAACACGCAGTAGGGAAGCGCGGAACGGCGCACGTTATAAACGCCATCGAGGCTATCCTTGTGGATAGTAAATTGAGGTGGTACCACGTTTATAATCGTCCTCTGGCAATTGTATGTCAGGGGAATTTTTATTTTGAAAGGACGAATAATATGGGAATTTACGAAGAATTAAAAGAGCGCGGTCTTATCGCTCAGGTAACTGATGAACCGCTTATAAGGGAGCTTATAAACAGCGGAAAGGCAACCTTTTACATCGGCTTTGACTGCACTGCTGACAGCCTGACGGCCGGACATTTCATGGCGTTGACGCTTATGAAGCGTTTACAGATGGCAGGCAACCGCCCGATAGCCCTTATCGGCGGCGGTACTACAATGATTGGCGACCCTTCTGGCAGAAGCGATATGAGAAAGATGCTCACACGTGAGGATATCGATCACAACGCCGAATGCTTCAAGCGCCAGATGTCAAGATTTATTGAGTTCGGCGAAGGCAAAGCCATGATGGTGAACAATGCTGACTGGCTGTTGAATCTTAATTATGTTGATCTTCTGCGCGAAGTCGGCGCGTGCTTCTCGGTAAACAATATGCTCCGTGCAGAGTGCTACAAGCAGAGGATGGAGAAAGGGCTTTCCTTCCTTGAATTCAACTACATGATAATGCAGTCCTATGACTTCTACTACCTGTTCAAGAACTACAACTGCAATCTTCAGTTTGGCGGCGATGATCAGTGGTCAAATATGCTCGGCGGAACAGAGCTTATTAGAAGAAAGCTCGGCAAGGACGCCAGCGCAATGACAATAACCCTGCTCACCGACTCCAACGGAATGAAGATGGGCAAAACTGCAGGCAACGCCGTATGGCTAGACCCCAATAAGACCCCGCCTTACGACTTCTTCCAGTACTGGCGCAATGTCGGCGACGCCGATGTTATCAAGTGCATAAAGATGCTTACCTTCCTGCCGCTCGAGGAAATCCGCGAAATGGAAAAATGGGAAGGCTCGCAGCTCAACAAGGCCAAAGAAATCCTTGCCTTTGAACTTACAAAGCTGGTTCACGGCGAGGAAGAAGCAAACAAGGCGCTCTCGGCCGCAAGAGCGGTGTTCTCCGGCTCCGGCACAAGCGAGAATATGCCGACGGTAGAGTTCTCGGAGGATTCGCTCGGAATACTCGACGCTATGGTGGCGGCTAAGCTCGCGCCGTCTAAGGGCGAGGCAAGAAGGCTTATCCAGCAGGGCGGCGTAACCCTCAACGATGAAAAGGTAACAGATACCAACGCTGTTGTTGATTTGGCGTCCGGCGCAATCATCAAAAAGGGCAAGAAGATAATAGTTAAGCTGATAAAAAAATAAGCGCGTTATAAGAGAGGAGTGACGTTGATATGAGGCTGAAAAGGGTGATCATCTGCCTTGCGGTCGCAATCAGCGTCATTCTTTTTGCTGATTCGACGGTTTTGCTCGCCGCTGAGGAGCTTATGTACACCACCGGCAGAGCAAATGTCAGGGCTGGAAAAGGTACAGACTACAAAATACTTGCCACTCTTGATAAAGGCTCAGAGGTGAAGATTATCGAGGATGACGAGGACGGCTGGCTTCTTATCGATTATGGAGGAAAGCAGGGTTATATCTCTGCAAGCCTTATTTCAAAGGACGGCAAAGAGCCGAAAGCAGATTCAAGCGAGCTAAAAATAGAGAGTAATTTTGATATTGATAAGGATATACTAAAAAATCTGCAAGCCGAAATTGACGCTTTTGACGGCAAGCTCGGCTTTGCGGCTCTGTCGCAGGACGGTCTTTTGTCCTTAAGCTATAACGCCGATATGAGCATATTTGCGGCGTCGACTATGAAAGTTCCACTGTGTATGTATATATGCAAAAGCTTTGAGAACGGTGAAAATGATGATATGCGTGCAGTCCATGATATCTCAAAAAAGCCGAAGAGCAGGAAAGAGGATTCTGGGCTTAGATATCACCCTAAATACTACCCCGAACCGCTGTGGTGCTATTACGGCGAAAATGTGCTGACCCATGACCTCTACCGCACACGGGATTTGATGGTAATGGCTTTGCAGACAAGCGACAATCTTGCCAAGGAAATTTTACAGAAAGAGTATGTCAAGAAGTCGGACCTCAATAAATGGCTGAAGGAAATCGGCTGCAAGAAAAGCGCGATATACGGCGACAGCGACTGGATGTCCTCCACCCCGCGCGACCTTGTAACCATTTGGCAGGAATATTATAACTATTCCATCGAAAGCGACTACGGTAAGACGCTCTTCGACACCTCAAAGAAAACCACTCAGACCTATTTAAGGGTACTTAAAAAGGATTACGCTGCAAAATTCGGCTATACAAACGATGACACAAAGGTATATCTCGAAACCGGCATGATTTTTGGCGATTCTCCTTATTATATAGCTCTCACCTTCAAGTTTAGGGGTGATGAAATGGATCCTGATACCGTTAAAGCATTCATAAAACTTATAGATTCCGCAATTAGTGAGAATATTGTTATCGAAGAATCCGACGAGGAAGATGTAGTAATTTCGGAGGATGAATAAAAGTAAAACCATGCAGAAAATATTTATAGTTGAAGACGATGATGGCATTGCGTCCTCGATAAAAGCATACGCCGAAGGCTGGGGCTATGAAGTCAAAACAGTCTGTGATTTCAGAAACGTTTTGCAGGAATTTGAGCAGTATTCACCCCATATTGTGCTGATGGATATATCATTGCCGTTTTACAGCGGGTACTATTGGTGTCAGGAAATCAGAAAAAGCTCTGAGGTGCCCATAATATTCATATCCTCCGCTTCTGACAATATGAATATCCTTATGGCAATGAGCATGGGCGCGGATGATTTTATCGCAAAGCCGTTTGATTTGCGGGTGCTCACCGCCAAAATACAGGCACTGATGCGCAGGGCATATAACCTTGCTCCGGCAATTAAGAATTTTGAGCATAGGGGAGCGGTGTTGAATACCGAGGACAGCACCCTAAGCTACGGCGGTGCTAAAATCGAACTGAGCAAAAACGAATACAGAATACTGCTTTGCCTGATGGAATCAACCGGCAAAATAGTCAGCCGTGAAAAGCTGATGGAGCGCCTTTGGGAGACTGACCAGTTTATCGACGACAATACTCTTTCGGTAAACGTCAACCGTCTGCGCAAGAAGCTTGAAAGCTATGGGCTTACTGACTTTATAACAACAAAGTTTGGGTTAGGGTATATCATCAATTAGGAGCAGAATATGAAGCTGTTTATAAGATATCTTAAGCAAAAGCTGCCGACCATTGTGCTTGTTGCAATCTTTTTCGTGATTTTTTCGGTGTCCTTTCTGCTCTATAGGCTTCCGATTGAAGCGGTGCTTTACCCTTCGGCGCTCTGCTTCGGATTCGGTCTTTCCTATATGTTATATGACTTTTCAAAGATAAAAAGGCTTCATAAGTCTTTGGAGGATATAGCAAAGCTGACAGCCGGAATGATCAACTCCCTGCCGGATGCCAAAACCATCGCTGAGGATGATTATCAGGCCATTATCACAGCTTTAAAAGCCGAGGTATATAAGCTTGAAACCGCTGCGGGCGAAAAATATGCCGAAATGAGCGACTACTATACCATCTGGGCACACCAGATAAAGACCCCGATAGCCTCAATGAATCTTATGCTTCAAAGCGTAGACAGTCAGCTTTCACGCAGACTATCCGGCGAGCTTTTTAAAATCGAGCAGTATGTCGAAATGGTTCTGGCGTTCGTCCGGCTGGATTCCAATTATTCCGACTATGTATTCAAGAGCTGCGATATCGACGGCGTTATCAGGCAGTCTGTCAAAAAATTTGCTCATGATTTTATCTATAGAAGAATCAGTCTTGACTTCAAGGAAACCGGGCTGAAAGCTGTCACCGATGAAAAATGGCTGGGCTTTGTTATCGACCAGCTGATTTCAAATTCATTGAAGTACACCAAGGACGGTACAATAAGCATATATCTGAAAGCCCCGGATGTACTTTGTATACAGGACACCGGCATAGGCATAGCGCCGGAGGATCTGCCAAGAGTATTTGATAAAGGCTATACCGGCTATAACGGCAGAAAGGACAAGAAGGCAAGCGGACTTGGTCTGTATCTGTGCAAAAAGATATGCGCGCGGCTGGGGCTTAAAATATATCTTGAATCCAAACCGGGCGAGGGTACTCGGGTTATGATAGATTTTGAGCAGTATAAGCTGAACGCAGAATAGTAAAGAACTTCTTACACAAACGTAAGATTTGACGCGGGAAATGTAAGCCAAAGTTATGGCAAACGGTTTCCCGCGTTTGGTATAATATCATCCGAAAGAAAAAATTATTTGACTTTCGGAAAGGCGGAAATATAAATGTCAGTTTTAGAAGTAACTGCACTTAAAAAAGTGTATTCCCAAAGACTTGGGGGAAATAAGGTCGAAGCATTAAAAAGCGTCAGCTTCGCTGTGGAGAAGGGCGAATTCGTTGCCATCATGGGCGAATCAGGCTCCGGCAAAACGACCCTTTTAAACATCCTTGCGGCTCTTGATACCCCAACCAGCGGAAGCGTGGTTTTGGACGGAATGAATCTTGCACGCATCCGCGAGGCTCAGATAGCTTCGTTCCGGCGGGACAATTTAGGATTTGTTTTTCAGGATTTTAACCTGCTTGATACCTTCACCATTGAGGATAATATCTATCTGCCGCTGGTGCTTGCGGGTAAATCCTATAAGGATATGAGCAATAAGCTTAAGCCGATAGCAGAGGCGCTGGGTATAGATACTCTTCTGAAAAAATATCCCTATGAGGTTTCGGGCGGACAGAAGCAGCGTGCTGCGGTTGCAAGAGCGGTTATCACCGACCCCAAGATAATCTTGGCGGACGAGCCTACCGGCGCTCTCGATTCAAAATCCTCAGACGAGCTTTTAAATATGTTCACGCGAATCAACTGCATGGGGCAGACGATTCTTATGGTAACTCATTCCGTAAAAGCTGCAAGTGTTGCAAACAGGGTGCTATTCATCAAGGACGGCGAGGTCTTCCATCAGCTGTACAGAGGAGAAGAAACGCAGGATCAGTTCTATCAGAGAATAACCGATACTTTAACTCTTATAGCAACCGGCTCGGGGAGGGAATAAGCCATGAAATTCGGTTTGTATCCCAAGCTGGCCTTTGAGGGAATCAAAAAGAACAAAAGGCTTTATATCCCCTATATCTTGACCTGCGTCGGCATGATAATAATGTATTACATCATCATGTTCATCCAGACCGATGAGACAGTTATAAACCTGCCCTTTGGCGGAAGCGGAGTTATAATGGTTTTGGAGTTCGGCGGCTGGGTGGTTGCGTTCTTTTCGCTTCTGTTCCTGTTCTACACCAACTCATTCCTTATGCGAAGAAGGAAAAAGGAGTTCGGGCTTTATAACATCTTAGGCATGGGCAAGTTCAACCTTGCAAGAATAATCTTTTGGGAGACTGTTATCATTGCCACAGTATCTCTTTCAATAGGTCTTGTAATAGGAATAGCGCTTGCCAAGCTTGCAGAATTGGGTCTTCTGAATCTTCTGAACGCCGATGTAAACTACACCGTTTCGGTATCTATTCATGGCGTTATTATGACTCTTGCAGTGTTCGGAGTAATCTTTTTGATACTCCTTCTGAATTCGATCAGGCAAATCAAGTTTTCGACTGCGATGTCGCTTCTGAAATCAGAGAATACCGGTGAGAAGCCGCCCAAGGCAAACTGGTTCTGGGGAATATCCGGCGCGATAATCCTCGGCGTCGCCTACTATATCGCGATAACCGTTGAAAACCCGATTGCGGCAATGCTCTATTTCTTCTTAGCGGTAATAATGGTTATCGCCGCGACCTATATACTTATGATGACCGGCTCGGTGGTCTTCTGCCGCATACTCCAGAAAAACAAGAGGTATTACTACAAGGCAAATCACTTTGTTTCGGTTTCATCTATGGCATACAGAATGAAGCGGAACGGTGCGGGTCTTGCGTCCATCTGCATACTTGCTACTATGGTTTTGGTCATGATATCCTCAACCACCTGCCTGTATTTCGGTATAGAAAGCACACTTACTGCAAGATATCCCAAGGACATTAATTTTGACCTCCGCTGCGCCGACATTGATTACTTCTACGGCTCAGCACCGGACGAAGCAAAAGAAGCCATATCCCAAAAGGTTAGCGATTTCGGCGGCGAGATAACCGATTCTTATGCCTACCGCAACGTATCCTTTGAGGGCGGCATTACCGGCGACACAGTTGATATCAGCCGCTATTTCAACAGCATTGCGCCGTCGGAGATATCCTCAATGGTAATTATGGAATTTGTCCCACTGGAAGACTACAACACCATAATGGGCACGCGTGAGACTCTTGAGCCGGGCGAAGCGTTTGTAATTCCATACAGAACCGAATTTTCCGAAGACGAGCTTAAAATCAATGACTACGTCAGGTTCAAGGTAAAAAAGGTATCTAATGACTTTATATACAGTGCATCAGCCGCTATGGACGCTATGCCTACTATAATTGTTATAGTCCCGGATATGCGCGAAAGCCTGTCGGTTTTTGAAAATATGGCAGATTACAGGGGCGCTCAGCTTATGTCAATGAAGTGGACATATAACTTTGATACATCAGTCGTTAAGGAAAAGCAGGCTGAGCTGAATCGGGATATCCGCAATAATATTGGTGATGAAACATTTTCAGGTAACGAGATGATACGCATCCAATCAGAAAGCCGCGAAGCTAACCGCGACGATTACTATTCCTTGTTCGGCGGACTGTTCTACATTGCTATAATCCTGTCAATTGTATTCATAATCGCCGCTGTTCTCATCATATACTACAAGCAGATATCCGAGGGCTACGAGGACAGAGCGCGCTTTGACATCATGCAAAAGGTGGGCATGACCAAACGGGAGATAAAAAGGAGCATCAACTCTCAGCTTCTAACCGTATTCTTCATGCCGCTTGCCGCCGCAGGATTGCACCTCGCATTTGCATTTCCGATGATAAAGCGTATACTTATGCTCTTCAATCTGAACAACCCCATGCTTTTCGCAATGACTACTATTATAAGCTTTGCGGCTTTCGCGGTAGCCTATACCATCGTCTATAAAATCACATCGAACGCCTATTACGGCATTGTCAGCGGAATCAAGGAGTGATGATTTATGACCGGCAGGAGCATTGCAGGTAAGCTTATAACGTATTTTGGCATAGGAATAATAGGATTGCTGGCAGTTCCCACCGGTTTGCTTGTGGGAATGATATCATTGATATGGTCATTTGTGGACTTTGTTGTAAGGAAGCTTAAATAAATAGGAAAGGGAAGCTCCGGCTGGTGCTTCCCTTGTATTTTTTATGTATAATCCTCATTCCTGCGCTTAATCTGGCGTATATCCTCACCCAAAAACCTCAGCGGCTTAAAGTTTCCCGTCAGCCGCGATACTATTCTGTCGTCATACCTTTCAGTCAGCTTTTGAGTGGGAATGTTTGTTGATATAATCATCGGTCTGCCTTCATTACAGCGGGTGTTTATTATATTATAGATGACCGACGTGCTGAAAGCGGTTTCAAACTCACTTCCCAAATCGTCTAAAATCAAAAGGTCGGCTTTCAGAATAAGCTCCAAAGTATCGCCCTCGGCTCGTCCGAAATGCTCCTTTTCTATCGCCCTCAGATAATTCTGAACTGAATCAAAGGCAACGCTGTAGCCCTTGTTTATCAGCTCCTGCGCTATACAGCAGGAAAGGAAGGTCTTGCCCAGCCCGGTAGAGCCTATCATGAACAGCCCCGGCGAATCGGGTGTGAAGTTTTTTGCATAGTCCATGCAGAACTTCACGATATCCGCCATCTTGTCACGGCAGCTGACTGTATTGCCCTTTATCTGAACGGTTTCAGGGTAGTAATCAAGCCTGAACTCTGCAAAGCTGTGAAGCCTTATTGCACACTGCTCGTTGAGCGACTCGATCATATACTTTGTAATAAGCTCTTCCAAGCACTCACACATATTGCCCATGCGGGTTCCGGTGTCATGACAATTGGGACAGTGGTATTTTACAGAAAGATAATCCTCAGGATATCCGAACGAAACAAGCATACGCTTAAGCTTTGCCTGATTAGAAAGATTATCGTTTTTAATTTTCTCTATAAGCTCGTGAGCGTTCGGCGATTTTGAAAACACAACATCCGAAAGCTTTGAAGCGGTGCTTCTGATTTCGCGGTATACCGAATATATTTCTGGATATTTTGCAGATATCTCACCCGCATGAGCTTCTTGCACAGCAACAGCTGACTGCCTGCGCCTGTCAATCTCCATGCGCGCTTTTTGAATAACCTCAGGAGTATATTTCACTTTGAAACTCATATCCTTTCATTAATTGTTTTTGATTCCAAGGGTAAATGCGTCAAACTCGTCGATATCAAAGGAGTGTTCCTCATCTGCGGAGATTGTCTTCTGCGGCTTGACTTCTGATTCTGCCGCCTCAGGAGTAAATATCTTCTTATCCGCCCATGATTTCAGAACAGAATTGATATAGGGGAAGGATAGCTTGTTGGTGGCGTCAACGCACCTTTCGCGCGCCAAGGATATCATGCTCAAATCAAAGCCCATATCCTGCCAGGATGATATAAACTGCGACTGCTTGGAAGTAAGCTTGGTATCGATTCCGAAATCAGAAGCGACCTTGGCTTCAAAGCTTCTGATTTCAGATCTGCGCTTAATTTCAGCGTCTATGTCCAGAAAATCGGTTATGCCCTTGTCGGCAAAATCCCGCGCGACTGTTTCTATGTATCTTGCCGAGGTCTTATCATTATCTCGGCAGTATTCCAGTATCAGAATGATTGCAGGCGGCATAAATCCGCAATAGTCCTTAAGGCTTATAAGCATTTCATGGTCAGCGTGCTTCAACGTTCTGCCAAGCGTTTGCTCTGCCTCGTGGAATAGTTCCTTGGTTGCGCTGTCGTTATCCAAGATATCTGCAATTTCCTTTGCAGAATAGCCCCTGTGCCATACCTGCTTTACTGCTTTTTCTAGAGCGGGCAGGGGAGCTTCGGCATTGCTCGTCTGAGCTTCAACGCTGTCCTCACTGATAACGCCGCGCTCTTTCCAGAATATGAGAGCATCCGAAAGGCTGTCACCCGATATGCCAAGTCTCTTGCATACTGCATCATTATCGAAGCTGTCCGACTCATCGCTTAAAAGATATATAATAAGCTTCAGCGCGGCGGAATCCGCAAGCTTTATATAATCGTCCGCAATGAAGCAAGGGAAGCTGAAAAATCTTTTTTTATTGTTAACATTAACCTTGTATCGCACTAAGAATCATCCTTAAAAAATGTCGTTAAAATCATTATAACACATGAGCAGGCAGTTTTCAACGATATTGCGCAAAAAAATTATCCCGATTGCTTGGCAACCGGGATAATAAAAGGATGACACAAAAATCAGTAGTTTTCTTTTCTTACTTCAAAGAAGCTTCCAGGATGAGCGCAAACAGGGCAAACGCCGGGAGCCTTCTTGCCGATAACAAGATGTCCGCAGTTGCGGCATTCCCAAATGGTTTCTTCGCTCTTTTCAAATACCTTCTGCATCTCAACGTTGTTAAGAAGTGCGCGGTATCTTTCCTCGTGAGCCTTTTCGATAGCTGCAACAGCTCTGAACTGATAAGCAATCTGAGCAAAGCCTTCTTCCTCTGCAACCTTTGCAAAGCCATCGTACATATCGGTCCACTCGTAATTCTCACCTGCGGCAGCAGCTGCAAGGTTTTCTGCGGTGGTTCCGATTCCGCCGAGATGCTTAAGCCACATCTTTGCGTGTTCCTTTTCGTTATCAGCGGTCTTCTGGAAGATCTCAGCAATCTGCTCATAGCCTTCTTTCTTTGCAACAGATGCAAAGTATGTGTATTTGTTTCTTGCCTGAGATTCACCGGCAAAAGCGGTTGCAAGATTCTGTTCTGTTCTGCTTCCTTTAAGTTCCATAATTATTATCTCCTTTTTATAGAAATTTTATGATACGGCGGATTTATCTGCCGCCGAAAATCAACGTTAAATTATTGCTTTTCTCTGCAATCATGACAAACATAATGAGCATTGACGTCATACCCGGTGAGCTTTTCGCCGAGCTTATCCTCAAGCTCTCCGCCGATATCGGCAAGAGGGAAGTCGCTGACCCTGCCGCAGCAATCGCATATCAAATGACCATGCGGGTAAATCGACCTGTCATAGCAGTCAGGAAAGCCTTTTTTGGTTATCAGCTTTATTTCGTTGTCTTCGCAGAGCTTGCCCAAGTTGCGGTATACTGTTCCCAAGGCAATATTAGGCATTTTGGCTTTTGCGATGTTATAAATTTCCTCCGCAGTCAAGTGACCGTCCGAGTTCTTTATAATGCTGAGGATAAGTATTCTCTGCTTGGTCATTAAACACCTCATTAAGAATTATTCTCAAAAATATAATATCAAAAAAACTTTATTTTGTCAATATGTTTGATGGATAAGTTTAATACTAATTCTACGTAAAAGTGTAACGGGATTGTTTGGACAACCAACATATAAAATCACCACAAAACCGCTGTACAATGTGTTTTGTGGTAATTTTGCAGACACATTATAACGTAGAATTAGTATAAAATAATTAAATCCACAAACAATTTATTGCTTTTATCCATTAAAACGTAGAAAAATACAAGGCAGCCTTGACACACGCTTAATAAAATAATATAATATACAAAATTTTAATATTCGGAGTTGATGGTATTGAAAAAATTCACATCCATACTGAATCATATATTCATCGACGGTTTGTCCGGTATGGCTCAGGGACTTTTTGCTACTCTGATAATAGGAACGATTATTGAGCAGATAGGAAGCCTTATAGGCTCGGTTATAGGCTCTTATCTGATTCTTATAGCCGGCTTCTGCAAGGCTCTTACCGGAGCGGGAATAGGAGTAGGTGTCGCAGCCAAATACAAAAGCCCGGCGCTTGTAACGGTATCAGCAGCTGTCTGCGGAATGGTCGGAGCATTTGCCGGAAAAATCACGCTTGAAAGCTTCACAAAGGGCTCAATACTGTTTGCCGGTCCCGGCGAGCCGCTCGGAGCGTTTGTTGCGGCGTTTGTGGGAATAGAACTGGGAAGTCTTATTTCCGGCAAAACTAAGGTCGAGATTATTGTAACACCGGTTGTAACCATACTGAGCGGTGCGGCAGTCGGAATTATTCTCAGCCCGCCGATATCTCAGTTTATGAAGTGGATAGGAAGCCTTATCAACTACGGCGTTGAGGCGCAGCCCTTCCTTATGGGAATAATAGTTTCGGTGCTTATGGGAATGGCTTTAACTCTGCCTATAAGCTCGGCTGCAATAGGTATTTCTTTAGGACTGAGCGGAATCGCCGCCGGAGCTGCCGCTGTAGGCTGCTGCGCGCAGATGGTAGGCTTCGCAGTTATGAGCTTCCGTGAGAACAGATGGGGCGGACTTGTCTCGCAGGGCATAGGAACCTCGATGCTTCAGATGCCGAATATAATCAGAAATCCTCTGATTTGGCTGCCTCCGATATTTGCGAGCGCGGTATTAGGTCCTGTTTCCACCTGCATTTTTAAAATGGTCAACAACTCAACAGGCTCAGGAATGGGAACTGCGGGACTTGTAGGTCAGTTCATGGGATATCAGGCGATGACCGAAGCGGGAATCGCTCCGGCAGTCGCACTTATAGAAATGGCTGTTATGCATTTTATAGCGCCTGCACTTCTTTGCTTCATAGTCTGCGAAGGCATGAGAAAGCTTAAGCTCATAAAGCCTGGAGACTTAAAGCTCGAGGTCTGAAATCTTGGAAAAAATAAGTCGGCATACCCATTTTTTGGGTCTGCCGGCTTTGTTTTTTCAAAAATTTTTGCATTTAAGCGGCATAACTCCTGAATTAGCTATTGTAATGGAGACGAAAAAATGCTATAATATATTGGTATTTGCAAATCAACTTGGTAAGAACCTCTTGTCAAGCGCAGATATTGATTGTTCAGCTCATCCATGCAATATTTTTTTGATAATAATTGTTTTATATCAGGAGGTGGTATTCTATGAAAAAAGCTGTTTTACTGCTTTTTACAGCGGTCGTGGTTTTCACTATGACTGCTTGTCAGAATAAAAAGAATGATAAAACTCAGTCCTCGCCGTCCGACATTACTATAAAAACCTTTGATTCCGGATATGTCTCACCTTCGCAATCGGATGATTCGCAGACCACTCTGCCTTCCTACCTGACGGTGAGTGAAGAAACATATATGCCTCCCCCGGTAATAACTACCGCTCCTGAAGTAACAGTCGAAGATACGACTTTTTCTGAGGAGGATTCATCCGACGAGCCTTACAGAATCACTGATTTTGAGGCGTTGATGTATGCAAATTCATCTGTCAACATCCGCGAAAAGCCTGACGCTGACAGTAAACGGATAAGCCATCTGAACAAGGGGGATGAAGCCCATATAACAGGAATCGTTTCAAACGGCTGGTATAGGATAAAAATCAAGGGCAATGAATACTTTGTAAACGGCAGATACCTTTCAGACTACATAGAACCGGATTATGAAGAAACCACTACAGTCAAAACGTCAAAGCCGGAAGCAACCGATTCAGAAACGGAGCCAAAGGAAGATGATATCCAGATAGAAGAACCCGGCGACGAAGACCCGGACGTTCAGATAGATGATAATTCCAATACGGACGAGCCAACCGTCAGTGAGATTGATGATAATCCGATCGTAGAGGAATTCACGCTTCCGCAGGGATATTCAAACTATTCCGCTCTGAATTATTCCACACAAAAGGCAATGTGGTTTGCTTACCTTGATATAGACACTATGCTTGCAAACGCTTCTGAAAGCGATTTCAGGGGACAGGTAATGAGCGCTTTCCTTAACGCCAAGCTTATTGGCTGCAATACCGTTTACGTTCATGTCCGCGCATTTTCCGATGCTTATTATTACTCTGACCTCTATCCGTTCGCGGCTTCCTATTCCGGAACAGCCGGGGTACGTCCTGATTATGACCCGCTTAGAATTATGATAGATGAAGCACATAACCTTGGTCTTTCGTTCCATGCATGGATAAATCCTATGAGGACTACCACAAAGAAGCGTTTTGCTGAGATAAGTGATAATTATGCCATAAAGCAGTGGTATAACTCCGATACCACAAACGGCACCTACCTTGTTTACGATTCGGATACTGGTTATTACTGGCTGAGTCCTGCATATTCCGCTGTCAGAGAGCTTATCTGCAACGGCGTTGCAGAAATAATGACCAGGTACAATGTTGACGGAATCCATATCGATGATTACTTCTATCCCACAACCGACAAATCCTTTGATAAGCTTGCTTTCCAGACTTCTGGCAGGAGCGATCTCTATCAGTGGCGCCGTGATATCGTAAGTCTGCTTGTAAGTGACATTTATTCCACGGTCAAGGGCTGTAACCCAAGTGTGGAGTTCGGCGTTTCGCCGCAGGGAAATCTCGACAACAATATAAATAAGCTATATGCTGATGTTGAAAAATGGTGCTTAGAACCAGGATATCTCGATTATATCACGCCTCAGATATATTACGGCTATAAGGATAAGCTTCCATTTGATTCCACAGCCGAAACCTGGCAGTCGCTTGTTAAAAACCCAAATGTTAAGCTTGTATGCGGAATCGCCGCTTATAAGGTTGGAATAAACGCAGAGTGGAGTACAGGCGATATGCTTGCACGGCAGACAAACTATATTGACAGTCTGCCCGGATATTCCGGCTGCGCATACTATAGGTATAGCTCACTGTTTACAGAAGGAACGGACGTGTCTGCGCTTATGATAAGCGAACGCAATAAGCTTCAGGAAGCTATAGCAAATCTTGATTAATATATGAAAGGACCGCTTTTTCGGCAAATACAGTTATGAAAAAAATAGTATGTTTTACACTTGCAATTTTGATAATGCTTTTAACCGTTTCTGAAAGCGGTTCTTTCACTATACAGTCTTTTGCGGATGAAATCGAAGAAGACAACAACGATACCGTTTCTGAACCTGATGGCATCCCGTCGGAAAGCTATGATTATGCATATCCGGATATAATGAGGGCTACTAACATAACCATAGGCTTTGATTTCTTTAAGGACATAAACCAGTCAGCAGAAACCACGCAGGCCGAGATTACTGAGATTATTGACAATCTGGAAAGCTATGGTCTGAACACAATAATCATAAACACCAGCTATAACGGCGTTGTATACTATGAAATCGGCGCAAAGATATATAAAAGCGGTTCTCCGCTTGATATGCTCATTGACGCTGCACGTCAGCACAATTTCTTCGTTTATATATCTTTTGACCTTTCCGACGCTATTGCTTCAAAAGGGATTGATGAACTTCGCGAAAAGATTGACTATCTTTCGCTCTGCGCCCATAAGCTCACCAACAAGTACCGCATAGATGGTATACTGCTAAAGGGATACTACGCCTCCAAGGGCTCAGAAAGCTATTCCGATTACCTGTCAAACGGCTCCGGCATAGGCTTTGAAAACTGGCTGCGTGATAACAGCGGATATGTGTTCAGATTGGTTAGCAACGCAATCAAGTCTACAAGCAACACAGTTGCCGTCGGCATAGCCATCGAAAACGCATGGATGAACAAAAGAAATGATGAGCGCGGCTCGGATACCAAGGATGATTTCGAGGCTTTGGCAGACGGCTTTTCCGATACAAAGTCCTATATAGAAAACGGCTATGCAGATTTTATGATAGTAACCTGCTTCGGCGGCCTTAAATCGGTAGAGCTGAACTTTGTAAGCATAGTTTCGTGGTGGGACAAGCTTGCTTCAGCAGCAGGGATTCCCATGTTCATAAGCCATGCCAACGAAAGAATAAGCAATTCCGATTCATATTGGGCAGCGGATCAGATTCTTAAACAGCTTGAGGAGTGCAAGAAGTATTCATCCTATAAAGGAAGTGTCTTCCGCTCTTATGAAGCGCTTAAGCAGGATACCGGAACCAGCACCAAAGCTCTGACAAAGTACTTTGACGGTCAGATAAATACAGATTCACTCTATACGGAGCTTTCGATGGTTCTGCCAAAAAAGCAGACATATATAACCTATGAGCCAACGGTAAAATTTCAGGGTTCATTTGACGAAAACTTCGATATCTACTTCAACGGTGAAAAGATTCAGCTGAACGAAGCGGGTAACTTCTACTTTGAAGAGGATCTTGACGTAGGTCTGAACACTTTTACCTTCAAAAACAAGGCAAAAACCGTGACATATAAGATTACAAGGCGAGTTAAGGTCTTACAGTCGGCAGAGCCGGAGGAAGGCACGGAGCTAAGAGTAGAAGGAACTACGAAAATTTCTGTGAACGTTATAGCGTATTCTGGCTCTAAAGTAACAGCAACCCTGAACGGTGAAAAAATCAAGCTAACCGAGGAGGGAATTGCATCCGACGAGCTCGATTCAAATACTAACTATGCCCGATTCACCGGTCACTTCACAGCGCCTGAGGGAATAGTAAACGAAGAACAGGATCTTGGAAACATCGAAATAAACGGCAACTATATGGACTTATGCTTTGAAAATATGCAGAGCGCACACGTAATAGTAAACGCTGTTTCTCCAGCTCAGGAGCGTGCCGAACTGCTGACAGTCAAGAACAACAACACCATAACTTACGATTATTACACCACAGACAATATAGCAACTCCTGATATGCCAAGACTTCCTGCTGGAACTGTTGATATAATCGTCAATGAAACCACCTACAGCGTAAAATCTGACGGTGTAAGCCAGACCATCAAGTATTATCTTACCGCTTCCGGAAAGCGTATCAAAGCTTCCGACTGCTCAACATCAAGCGGCTACACAATTTTTGATAACCACTGCACGATAACTAATTCCTATGTCGATTCTACGGATACAGTAATCAACTTTAACCTTGGATATCAGACGCCGTTCAGCATATCCTTCTCACCCTTGAAATACAGCTCCGCCAGCGGATTAAGCTACTATGTCAATAGCTTCGAGCCTGAATACGTCCTTATAACCTTTGACTATGTAAGCTCGGGCTCGGGATATCCGCAGTTCTCGTCCGATTCGATGTTCAGCGGCGGCGAGTGGACAACCGTAAACGAAAACGGTGAAACCAAGGCTCAGCTTAAACTAAGGCTGCGCAAAAAGGGCATATTTGCCGGCTATAGTTCCAGCTATGATGGTGCCGGAAACCTCTCAATACGCTTCAATGGCTACCGTTCAAGCATATACGGAGCATCAATAGTCATAGACCCTGGACATGGCTACAATAAGAGCTCTTCTGTTTTGGATCCCGGCGCTGTAGGTCATGTTCTGGAGCAGGAAATCAATATAGCCATCGCAAGAAAGCTGACCCAGAAGCTTCAGGAAGCCGGCGCAAACGTTCATATGCTCCAAACTGACACCACATATATCAACCTTTACGACCGCTCAAACTATGCCCGCAGATATGACCCTGATATGTTTATCTCGATCCACTGCAACAGCGTCACAAAGGGCGAGGGTGTAAGGGGAGTAGAAGCATATTACTTCACACCCTTCTCTCAGCCGCTGGCTGCACTTGTCACAAAGCGAATGGCGAGCTACTATGAAAACTATGTATATGACGATGGCAAGAGCCGCGACAGGGGAGCTAAGTATAACTACTTTGCAGTAACCCTCGAGCAGGAATTTCCGTCAATACTGATAGAGTGCGGATTCATAACCGACTACAAGGAAGCAATGGCGCTGAATTCTTCGAGCGTTCAAAGCGGTCTTGCAGATGCTATTGTACGTGCGATTGAGGATTATTTTGAAAGATACTAAACAAACCGACGGCGTACAGAATGTACCAACATCATTGAATGTTTAATGAATACCTCTGTTTTGGCGATTTACATCAATAAATAACTTCAGATTTAGCAAAAAAGTTGCGTTTTACTACTTGAAATTGTTAAATCAGAGGTATATAATATATTGAATAACAATTTAATGGGAGGAATATTGTGTATAAAATTCTTGAAAAGCGTGAGCTTAACGATCAGGTCACGCTTATGGTGATAGACGCTCCGCTCATAGCTAAAAAAGCAAAGGCGGGTCAGTTTATTATATTCAGAACAGATGAGCTTGGCGAAAGAGTGCCGCTGACTATTGCCGATTACGACGGCGAAAAGGGCACCATAACCATCATATTCCAGAAGGTCGGAAAGTCCACAATGCAGCTGGGGCTTATGGAAGAAGGCGACTTCATTTTGGATGTAGTCGGTCCCTTGGGCACTCCTACTCATTTTGGTGAAGGTATCAAGCGTGCGGCTGTTATAGGCGGCGGCGTTGGATGCGCTATAGCGTACCCGCAGGCAAAGGCTTTGCATAAAATGGGTGTCGAGGTTGATACTATTGCCGGCTTCAGAAGCAAGGATATAGTTATTCTTGAGGATGAAATGAAAGCTGTATCGGACAATCTTTATATTACAACTGATGACGGTACATATGGCACAAAGGGATTCGTTACAAATAAGCTTCAGGAGCTTATAGACAGCGGCAGAAATTACGATGTTGTTATAGCAATAGGTCCTGTTCCTATGATGAAGTTTGTCTGCGGCGTTACCCGTCCGTATAACATAAAAACAATAGTTTCACTGAATCCTATTATGATAGACGGCACCGGAATGTGCGGCGGATGCAGAGTGACAGTCGGCGGAAAGACTAAATATGCCTGTGTTGACGGTCCGGATTTTGACGGCTTCGAGGTCGATTTCGACGAGCTGATGAGAAGAAACACCGCATACCGTTCGCAGGAATCGGAAGCAAAATCCCACATATGCAGACTGACAGGAGGTGTTCGCCGTGGCTAATATGCAGCCAACCAAAACTCCCATATCTGAGCAGGACCCCAAGGTAAGGGCAAGGAACTTTAAAGAGGTCTGCGAGGGCTATACCGCCGAGGAAGCAATGAATGAAGCTTCGAGATGTCTTAACTGCAAGAACAAGCCCTGCGTAAGCGGCTGTCCGGTTGGAGTAAGAATCCCTGACTTTATTGCAAAAGTAAAGGATGGAGAATTTGAAGAAGCTTATAAAATAATAACTGCAACCAACGGTCTTCCTGCCGTCTGCGGAAGAGTGTGCCCCCAGGAAAACCAGTGTGAGGGTAAGTGCGTCAGGGGAATAAAGGGCGAGCCGGTCGGAATCGGCAGACTTGAACGCTTCTGCGCAGACTATATGGCAAACAAGGAAATTGAGCTTACAAAGGCCGAGCCTAACGGAATCAAGGTAGCCGTAATCGGCTCGGGTCCTTCCGGACTTACCTGTGCGGCGGATTTAGCAAAGCTTGGCTATAGCGTTACTATATTTGAAGCTTTCCACACAGCCGGTGGAGTTCTGATGTACGGCATCCCGGAATTCAGACTTCCCAAGGCAACCGTTCAGCACGAAATCACCAACCTTAAAAAGCTCGGCGTTGAGATAAAGACCGACATGGTCATAGGCAAGATCCTTTCGGTTGACGACATAATGGATATGGGCTATAAAGCCGTATTCGTCGGCACCGGAGCAGGACTTCCCAATTTCATGGGAATCCCTGGTGAGGGTCTTGTGGGCGTGTTCTCTGCAAATGAGTATCTTACAAGAATTAACCTGATGAAGGCTTATCTTGACGAATACGATACCCCTGTAAAGCACTATAAATCAGTTGCCGTAGTCGGTGGAGGAAACGTTGCCATGGACGCTGCAAGGTGCGCTATGAGGCTTGGAGCGGAGCACGTTTATATCATCTATCGCCGTTCCGAGGCTGAAATGCCTGCAAGGCGTGAAGAGGTACACCACGCTAAGGAAGAGGGTATCGAGTTCGTATACCTTACCAATCCCGTTGAGATAACCGGCGATGAAAACGGCTGTGTAAACGGCGTGAAGTGCCAGAAGATGGAGCTTGGCGAACCTGGAGCAGACGGAAGACGTTCTGTCAAGGCGATTCCGGATTCTGAGTACGTTATCCCGATAGATGCCTGCATCATGTCGATAGGAACATCACCCAACCCGCTTATCAGAACAACAACCCCCGGACTTGAAACAAACCGCCGCGGATGCTTCGTAGTTGACGAAGGTATGCTTACCACTAAGGAAGGCGTTTATGCCGGCGGTGACGCTGTTACAGGCGCGGCAACAGTAATTTTGGCAATGGGCGCGGGAAAAACCGCGGCAAAATCCATAGACGAATACTTGAAAACGAAAGGAAAGGCAGAATAAATGAATTTATCAGTTTTAGCTCAGACAGCTACCCCTCAGCCCGCCGGCGCATACGGATGGTCCACCATTATAATGATGGTTGTTTTACTTCTGGCATTCTACTTTATTCTTATCAGACCCCAGCGCAAAAAGGAAAAGAAAGACGCTGAAATGAGAAAGAACCTCCAGATCGGAGATGAGATTGTAACCGTCGGCGGAATAGTCGGAATAGTATGCAAGATCGAAGAAGAAACGCTTGTCATCGAGACTGGCGGAGACAGATCAAGGCTCAGAATCAAGAAATGGGCAGTATCTCAGAATCTTGACGCCGAAAAGGAAGCCGCAGCTGCAACCGCCGCTGCAAAGGCTGAAAAGATGGGTAAAAAAGTCCCGGACGAAAAGGGAATCGAAAAGAAGGATTAACCCAAAATCGGCTTGACCTGAATACTCGTTCTAAATCATTATCCCCTTGAATATTGTTTATTAAAACAGTATTCAAGGGGATTTTTCTATGCGGAAATACGAAAACGCCGACCTGATTCACGCATTAAAGCATGGAGCAGCGGCGGGAGGGCTTGCAATGCTCGCTATATGCATAGTTCTTTCAATTATAATGACCTTTGCCAATATTCCCGACAGCATCATCTGCGGATCGGCGGTAATAATGCTCGGCGCATTCAGTTATATCTGCGCATACCGCTCCACCCAGATATGCCGCAGGGGAGGGATAAAGCAGGGTGTCATTTCAGGAGCAATCGCGGCATTGCCGATATTCATTATCAGCAGTATATCCTGCGGATATGTTTCCGATTACTGCCTTGTAAAAATATCCGCCTGCCTTATATTCGGAATAATCGGCGGGATACGCGGAATCAACACTAAAAGGACAAAGGCAAAATAGACGAATATATCCCCGTGACAAATCATAGTATTGACAAGGAATCAAATCCGAAAGGAATAAAAAATTATGACAACAGGAATCATTTGCGCCTTGGAGCTTCTTCAGGGAAAGGTTAAGGATGCCTTTTTAAAGACCGATGCAAAAGCTTTGGAAACGGTGAATGAAATCCGGCTGAGAAACGGAAGATACGTCACTGTTACATCGGGGTCACAAGATATGCTTGTTTCGGCGGACGGAGGCTTTACTGAGCATCCCGGATGTGCCATCGTTTCGGAGTCAGCAGACATAGAATTTGCCTTCAAAACCGCCTTTTCCTATTCGCTTCACAGCTACTCCAAGGAGCTTGCACAGGGCTACATAACCACAAAAGGCGGCAACAGGGTTGGAATATGCGGAACCGCAGTAACAGGCACAAACGCCGGTCACGAGGTTGATACAATAAAATATGTGTCATCCATAAATATAAGAATAGCACGCGAAAAGCGTGGCTGTGCCGAAAAGCTTTACAAAACCTGCCTGCAGTCGGGCGCAAGCAATATACTTATAATCGGTCCGCCGTCGTCCGGCAAGACAACTCTTCTGCGGGATGTGGCAAGGCTGTTAGGCTCCCACATGAAGATATCACTTATAGACGAGCAGAACGAGATATCATTTACATTCAGAAATCAGGCTCAGAACGATGTGGGCAGTCTTACGGATGTTTTTGTGGGATACCCCAAGCATACTGGGATATCTACGGCTGTCAGGGTAATGTCACCAAGGGCTATAATCGCTGATGAAATCGGCTCGGACGAAGACCTTGAAGCACTGCGGTATGCTGTCCACTCCGGAGTAAAGCTGATAACAGCCATTCATGGTACAAGCTACAAGGAAGCTCTGAAAAAGCGGATTGTCAGAGAGCTTGCAGATGAAAACGTTTTTGACTATGCCGTTGAGCTAATGCCCGGCTACGGCTATAACATAATTAAAATTGTTTAAGACAGTACTTTGCATAATAATAATGGTCTGCTCACTGATGATCTCGGATGAGAAGGTCAAATCAAGCAAAAGGCGAATCAGAATCTATCGTGAGCTGATAGAAGCTCTTGAAAAAATGACAGCCAACCTAAGGTTCAGATCTTATGACGTCTATCAGCTCTGCGAGGCTTCATTTGAGGGCGGGGGAGAGCTTGAAGCATTTAAGAATATTACAGGGTGTTTTGAAACTGAATGGCGGCGCGCGTGCGGGGCGTCTCTTTACGTGATTGACCAAAACACATATAATCAATTTCTGAGTATAGGAAGCTTTTTGGGCGAATTCGACCTTGAATCTCAGCTCAATAAGCTGGAGCATATTTCCTCGGATATTTGCAAACGTCTTGAAGGCTGTGAGAGCGAGTTGTCACAAAAGAAAAAAGTTTATTATTCCCTTGGGCTTTTTGGGGGAATGATGATTTGTCTGATGTTCGTATAGGACTGTTATAAGCTTTCAGTCTGGATTTAATTTTGCAGGAAGGTAATGTGCATATTTATGGATGTGGATTTGATTTTTAAGATTGCCGGTATAGGCATAATAGTTGCGGTTCTGGCGCAGCTTTTAAAGCGCTCCGAACGGGACGAGCAGGCGCTGATGATAACAATTGCCGGTCTTGTAATAGTATTGTTTATGCTCATAAACGAGATATCAAGGCTGTTCGAGACGGTGAAAAGCACGTTCGGATTTTAGCGTATGGATATACTGCTTATAGCCGCGATATGTATAGTGACCGCAATCATAGCAAAGGTAATTCAGCCGACCAACCGCGACCTTGCTGCGGCGCTTTCAATAACAGCAGTAGCCGTTGCAGCCATGACTGCTGTTCTGTCGCTTGGCGAGGTTGTTTCCGGTCTTCTAAACACCGTCGGGCAAACCGGAATAAGCCTTTCGTATGTAAATACAGCCATAAAAGTCTTAGGAATATGCTATATCTGCGAGCTTTCCTCATCCTGCTGCCGTGACTGCGGAGAAACCGCTCTCGGCGGGATTATAGATATATCCGGGCGTATAGCTATTGCAGTTATATGTCTGCCGCTTATCGAGCGGTTTATATCTGTCGTTAAAAGTATACTGGAGCTTTAAATGAAAAGAATTGTTTGCATCATTGCCGCCGTTCTGCTTTCCTGTGCACTTGCCATGAATATCAGCGCAGAATACAGTGACGCTGATATTTCCGATGTTAGCTTAGGCTCTGCCCAGGATTTTCTTGATGATAACGGTGTGGATTTATCCGCACCTGAGACAATAGAAAACGTCGGTGCGGAATCAATCCTCAATTATTTCATCGGCATATTCAGGTCAGCTATTTCAAAACCTGTAATGATTCTGATAATAACCGCCGCTTTTGCACTTATATGCGAGGTCTCGCTGAACGTGTCCTCAAGGAGCGGTATCAACGGTGAGGTGTTCGTTATCATATGTTTTCTGAGCATTTCGCCATATATTCTGACTTCGATTTCGGACGTGCTCTCTGCCGCGAAGTCCCAGCAGGCATTTATGGCTTCCTACATACCGATTTTTGCTGGGATAATTGCAGCATCGGGGAACATAAGCGGAGCGGCATCCTACAACGCCCTTGTTCTGTACGCATCCGAAGGAATAGCCATAACAGCCGCGCTCATTCTTAAACCTATTCTTATGTGTATGCTTGTTATGTGCTGTACCCAGGCGATAAATCCCGATTTGCCAGACATAACCGGCTGCCTGAGAAGAATATTCACGGGTATCATAGGAACTGTAATGACCATATTTATAGGAGTTATCGGCTTGCAGACAGCTGTAGGGCGGAGCGGAAACGAAATCATGCTTAGAGCAGGGAAGTATCTTGTTTCGAGCTTTGTGCCTATCGTGGGAATGTCACTGTCAGAATCCTATAAGGCCGTTAAGGTAAGCATGAGTGCTATACGGACATCTGTAGGCACTGTGGGAATCGTTGTAATGGTGGTTCTGCTTGCCGTTCCAATTATCAATATGCTTGTATATAAGCTTATGATAACCCTTTCGGAATGGATATGCCGGCTCTGCGGCTCGGACAGGCTCGCCTGCCTTATGAGGGGCTTGGCGGATGTATATTCGCTCTGTGTTACAATTCTGCTTATATACGGAACAATGTTCGTGCTGTCAACTGGAATTATGATTATGATGGGAAGCGAAGTATAATGGGTCTTTTAAAAAACATCACGATTTCAGTCTGTGTACTTTCGCTTGTTTACTGCATAATGATGCTTTTAACGCCGGACAGGTTCAAGCGGCAGATGAAATCGGTAATATCCATAATAACAGCTGTCACTTTGGGAGGGCTAATAATAAGCGGAGGAAATGCCGAAGAAATCTTTTCTTCGATTAATATACCCTCGATAAGCGAAAAGCAATCATCCAATGCCGCTGTAATGCGCGAGCTTGAAGCACGTCTGAACGAGCAGATACAAAAGCTTATGGTAGAAAAAGGAATCCCGGTAGAAAAAATTGACGTCAGTGTTGATATTGACGGGGACAACTGCATATTTATTAGTAAGCTTGCAGCACAGATAGGCGGTTCTCAAAAGCTGTATGAAGAAAAAGTAAGAAGTTTAGTTAAAACGGATATCGGAGACGTAAACTTAGAAATAGCGTTTACGGAGGAAAGTGATGGATCTTAAATCGCTGAAAGAAAAAATTACGGACAAAACAGGATTATCCTCAAAAGCTTTTACATATATAATAATAGTCCTCTGTGCAACCGCGCTTCTGATAGCTCTGAATTCCTTGGAGAAAAGGGATGACGGAACGGAAAAAGCCGAGCGGAAAGAACCGGAATCCATATGTCTCGATTACGAAAAAGCGCTTTGTGAGGAACTTGAAAACGTCATATCGCAGATTGAAGGAGTGGGCAAGGTCAGCATAATGATAACCTTTGAGGGTACAGCCTCGAACGAGTATCAGACAGATATCGATAAATCGGAAACGGACGAAACACAAAAGACCGTAATAATAGGAAACAAGGAGGCGCTTATAAAGAGCATCAGTAATCCAAAGGCAGCAGGAGTACTTGTAGTTTGCGAAGGAGGTGACAGCCTTAAAGTGAAGGAGAAGGTTATTAATGCGGTATCAACCGTTTTAAATATATCATCCGGCAGGGTATACGTTACAAACAGAATTAAGGAGAGGTAATCATGACAAAAACAAACAGAAAAATCAAACTCAACTTCAGACTCGGCAAAAAGCATATTATTTTAGCTTGCTTAACGCTTCTTTTAGGAATAGCGGTTTACGCAAACTATGAGCTTTCAAAAACGGAAATCAAGCCGACCGATATAATGGACGGAATAGATATGAGTTCCGCCTACGGCGAGCTTCAATACGTAAACGGAACAGGTCTTACCGACCTTTCATCAGACGATTATTTCGCTCAGGCAAGGCTCAACAAGCTCACATCGAGGGATGAAGCTGTTGAAACCCTTAAGATGGTTTTAGGCGGCGGCGACATCACCGGAGAGGAGCTTGCCACCTACACTGAAGATGCAGTCGCGCTTTCATCACTAATTGAGAGCGAAACAGTTATAGAAGACCTTGTAAAAGCTTCTGGCTTTGAGGACTGCGTCGTCTATCTCGACGGCGAAAATGCAAGCATAGTTGTAAAGTCAGACGGCTTGACACCTTCTCAGGCAGCCCAAATCAAGGAGATTTTGCTCTCCGAAGTTGATATTCTTAATGAAAATATCAGAATTTTTGAGGTAAAGTAGTTGTCTATCGGAAAGATTTGTGCTATACTGTATATATGCATAATAATGCAATTTAGTTTGCAGGCACATATAACCTGAGCAAAGCCGTTTCAACCGGCGGCTTGCTTCAAAAGATGTATAAAAGGAGGATATCGCCTTATGGAGATTTCTGAGAAGGCTAAGAAGGGAACCTTGAAGGTTTCCGAAAACGTTATTATTTCTATCACAAAAAACGCCGCAATGGAGGTCAGCGGAGTTCAGGGAATTGCAGTCAAGCATTTCGACCTGCTGAAAATGTTTTCAAGCAAAATTGACAACAGCGAAATAAGCGTTACCATGATGGACGGTGTTGCAAAAATAGCGATGTCTATCGTTGTGAAGAGCGGCTATAATATAGTTTCCGTCTGCGAGCAGATTCAGGAAAGAGTTAAAGCCGCGGTTCAGTCCATGACCGGCGTAACGGTGTCAAAGGTAAATGTTTCAGTTGCCGACGTCGATTTTTCCGACGGTCAAAGTGAATAAAGCAATGTGCCGAGTCTGAAAGTATATTTCGGGCTTGGCATACTGTGCTTTAAACAGATGTTCACCAAGAAAGCGGATTTTGTGTGAGATTTGCAATAAATCCGAGAATGCATGAAAGGCATGGTCATAAAAATGTCAATTACAAGACACGATATAAGAGAGTCCGAGTTTATCTTCATCTTTGAAAAAACCTTCCGCGACGAATCAGTTTCCGAGCTCATAGACCTTTCGTGGTACAATGAAGCTATAACCATAAACGACGAGGTAAAGGAAACGGTCGAAGGCGTATACAGCCATATTGAGGAGATAGACGCGGTCATATCAAAATACAGCACTAAGCGGAGTATCGCAAGAATACCTAAGATAAACCTTTCTGCTTTAAGGCTTGCTGTTTACGAAATTAACTATAAGTCGGACAAGGCACCCATCAGGGTGGTTATAAACGAAGCTGTGGGACTTGTAAAGAAATACGCCCAGGAACAGGACGTTTCATTTGTCAACGGTGTTCTTGGCTCCTATTCAAGAAGCCTTGAAGCGGAAAACAAGAACTAAAGCAATGGCTGTTTACTTAGGGCTTGATACAAGCAATTATACCACTTCTGCTGCTTTGTTCGATACAGATAGCGCATCTGTTTCCCAGTCGAAGCACCTGCTTCCAGTAAAAGAAGGCGAGCTTGGACTGAGGCAGTCGGACGCTGTGTTTCATCACGTCAAACAGCTTCCGCAGATAATTGAAGGGCTGAATATACCGGAATCGGGTATAAAGCTTTCGGGCGTGGGCGTTTCCAACCGTCCGAGAAATATTGATGGTTCTTATATGCCCTGTTTCCTTGTCGGAGAGACTGTTGCGCATACTATATCTGCGATAAACAGAATTCCGCTTTATAAGACATCCCATCAGGTGGGACATATTCTTGCCGCACTTTTTTCCTGCCAAAGACTTGATCTTGCATATGGGGACAAGCCGTTTCTTGCGTTTCACGTCAGCGGCGGCACTACCGACTGCTTGATAGTAACTCCTAACAAGGATGAGGTAATAAAAGTAAACGAAGCTGCGACATCGCTGGATATAAAAGCCGGTCAGCTTATTGATAGGGCAGGGCTTATGCTCGGCTTGAAATTTCCGTGCGGAGTGGAGCTTGAAAAGCTCGCCATGAAATCGGATAAGAAATATAAATTCAATGTAAAGCTGAAAGATGGCTGCTGCTGCCTTTCAGGTATAGAAAACAAGTGCCGGGATATGCTTTCAGCCGGTGAAAAGCCCTGCGATATCGCACTTTATGTGCTGCGATATATTGAAGCAGTCATACATAAAATGACAGAATGGGCACTTGAAAAATACGGCGATATGCCAGTTGTATACGCAGGCGGCGTTATGTCGGATATGCTTATAAGAAACACGCTTGCGCAGAATTTTGACACTTACTTTTCCGAGCCGTGCTTCTCCTGTGATAATGCGGCTGGAACAGCAATTTATGCCGCTATAAAGGATGGCTTTGAACCATGAGTACAATTTTAACGGTATCGTCTGTTAACACATATGTATCCTTTAAGCTGAAAAACGACCCCAAGCTTAAAGGAATAGCCGTAAAAGGGGAGATTTCCGATATTTCGGCAAATTACAGCTCGGGTCATATATATTTCACGCTGACGGACGGCACAAGCTCTCTCAAGGCAGTGATGTTTGCCCAGAACGCTTCAAGGCTTAAATTCTATCCCGAATCCGGCATGAGCGTTATCGCCTTCGGCGGGATAGATGTTTACGAGCGCGGCGGAATATATCAGCTGAACTGCACACAGCTCATTCCCGACGGCGTCGGAGCAGATACATTAAGGCTGGCTCAGCTGAAGGACGAGCTTGATAAGCTTGGAGTATTCTCAAAGCCCAAAAAGCCGATACCCAAGTACCCCAAAATTATAGCGGTAGTAACCTCGCCCTCGGGTGCGGCTATTGAGGATATACGAAGCGTTGTGGGGCGAAGGTATCCCGTTGCTAAAATACTGCTTTTCGGTGCAACGGTTCAGGGGCTTACCGCTCCAAGAAGCATCGCTCAGGCGCTTTCTCAGGCAGATTTGAGCGGCGCAGACACTATTATTCTCACACGCGGAGGCGGCTCGGGGGAGGATCTGTCCTGCTTCAACACAAAAGAAGCTGTAATGGCAGTATACAACTGCAAAACCCCGGTAATATCCGCAGTGGGACATGAGATAGACACAACACTTTGTGACCTTGCCGCAGATTTAAGAGCACCCACACCATCAGGAGCGGCAGAGCTTTCAACACCTGATATCGCCGTAATTGCGGATGAAATCAGGTATCTGCAATCATCGATAAAAAAGAGTATGCAGGCTAAGCTTTCGACGGACGAAGGCAGGATAAACGGCTTTAAGCGTCTTATTGCGGCATATTCCCCGTCTAACAGGCTGAAAAGCGTTGAGGCTGAAATAATATCTCGCCGAAGCTTGCTATCTGAGCTTGTTAACACCAAGCTTGCAAGAAGCGAAAGAGATATTGAAAGCTACAGACATATACTTATCGGGTTCGACCCCATGAAGGTCATATCCCGCGGATATGCCTTGATATATAAAAACGGTGAGCTTATAACAAGTGCAAAAGCCCTTGCTGCAGGTGATAATGTCGATATTATCCTTCGCGATGGCAGGGCGAAAAGCGTTATAAGTGAGGTTGAAAAGGAAAATTGATATGAATTTTGATGAAAAGATACAAAGGCTAAAGGAAATATGCAAGCTCCTTTCAGGGGACAGTCTTTCCCTTGAAGAAACGGCAAAGCTCTACAAAGAGGGTATGACGATTTCGGATGACTGCCTTGCAGCTATAAACGATATAAGAGCAGAGCTGTTTAAGGACGGTGAAGAACATGAGTGAAGCATTTAAAGAACGCTTAAGTTCGGATATTGAAGCCGTAAACTCTGCATTAAAGAGCTGTCCTTACCTACGCTGTGAGCAGGAAAAGGTGATTCGGGCTGAAAACTATGCTTTATCAGCCGGTGGAAAGCGAATCCGTCCGGTTCTGTGTATGGAGTTTTACCGTCTGTTCGGCGGAACGCAGGATATATCTGATATAGCAATATGCCTTGAAATGATACACACCTTCTCGCTCATTCACGACGATATGCCGGAGATGGATAATGACGATTTACGCCGTGGTAAGCCATCCTGCCACATTGCTTATGGCACTGATATCGCTTTGCTCGCAGGGGATGGCTTAAGCCTTCTGCCCTTTGAAATCATCAGTGACAAGGCTAAGTCGGGCAAAATCAGCTATGAAACAGCCGTAAGGCTGATGAGTGAGCTTTCTGGCGCGGCAGGACATCGCGGAATGATAATGGGTCAGGAGCTTGACTTGTGCTCAGAAGGTATCGGCGCGGACAGAGAGTTCCTTACAAAAATGTCCTCACTAAAAACCGGATGTCTTTTAAAGGCTTCCTGCAAATTCGGCGCTATTCTTGCCGGATGCGGAGATAAAGAGATCAATGCAGCCGAAACCTATGCCGAAAATCTCGGTCTTTCATTCCAAATCGTTGACGATATTCTGGATGTTGTCGGCGATGAAAAGCTTTTAGGTAAGCCAATAGGGAGCGATAAGGAAAGAAACAAGAACACCTTTGCGGATATCATGGGCATAGAAAAAGTCGAAAAGCTTGCTTGCGAGTATACCGCAGCAGCTGTTGAAGCAATAAAGGACTATGAAGGCTCGCAATTCCTGTGTGAGCTTGCAAACAGTCTGCTCATAAGAAAAAAATAGCAGTTAAAGGACGTAATCGATTTGAAAAAAGACCTTTTGGACAACCTTTCCTTGCCTGAAGATATTAAGAAACTTAACATAGATGAAGAATCCGAGCTTTGCGAGGAAATAAGACAGAAGATAATCAAAACCGTTTCAAAAAACGGCGGTCATCTTTCGTCAAACCTTGGTGTAGTGGAGCTTACTGTGGCTTTGCATAAGGTTTTTGATTCGCCCCAAGATAAGATTATCTTCGACGTCGGGCATCAGAGCTATACTCACAAGCTTCTTACCGGAAGACTTGCGGATTTTGACAGCCTTCGCAAAAAGGGCGGAATAAGCGGTTTTTTAAAGCCCAAGGAATCGGTTCACGATCCGGTTGTCAGCGGACACAGTTCGACCTCTATCTCTGCTGCACTCGGCATTGCGCAGGCTATGAAGCTATGCGGCGATAAGCACCACGCAATAGCCGTAATAGGCGATGGCGCGCTGACCGGCGGTCTTTCCTACGAAGGGCTTAACAACGCCGGAAAAAGCGATACTAACATAATAGTAATTGTCAATTACAATGAAATGTCGATATCAAAGAATATCGGCGGCATGGCGGAATATCTTTCAAGACTCCGCACTACTCAGTCTTATAAGCAGGTCAAAAGCCGTGCAAAAAGCTTTCTTGAAGCCATTCCACTTATAGGTAAGCCGTTAAAGAAATCGATAAGCCTTACTATGGACATAGTTAAGGGTCATATGTTCCACAGCACCCTTTTTGAGGATCTTGGCTTTGAATTCATAGGTCCTGTTGACGGTCACGATTTAAAAGCGCTCGAGATGGCACTTACATCCGCGAAATCGGTTGATGGTCCGGTTTTGGTGCAAATAAATACGGTAAAAGGCAAGGGCTACAAGCCAGCAGAGCAGAATCCCGGGGAATATCACGGAGTTTCGGGATTTGAAATAGAAAGTGGCAAAAAGCCGGCTTCGAGCGAGGGCTTTTCGGATATTTTCGGAAAAGAACTTGTTGAAGCCGCAAAGAACAATAATAAAATATGCGCGATAACAGCCGCCATGAAATACGGCACGGGGCTGAACTATTTCAGTAAGGCATATCCCGACAGGTTTTTCGACGTTGGAATTGCGGAAGAACACGCTGTAAGCTTTGCTTCAGGACTGATAGCCATGGGCATGATACCTGTTTTTGCAGTGTACTCATCATTTTTGCAGCGCTGCTACGACCAACTTGTGCACGATATCTCCATAGCTAATATGCATCTGGTGCTTGCAATATGCAACGCCGGAATAGTGGGGGAGGATGGCGAAACCCATCAAGGACTGCTTGACGTTCCGTTCTTAACAACAATTCCGAATGTCACAATATACTCACCGGCTTGTCAGGAAGAGATTAAGTACTGTCTTGACAAAGCGCTGTTTGATGATACCGGAATCGCCTGTGTAAGATTTCCAAGGGGAGCGCTCAGCTCGGGTGATATCCTTAATAATGACTACCGCCTGACCCGGCGTGGTTCGGACAAGCTTGTTATATCCTACGGCAGGATATCATTTAATGCAGAATCTGCGGCATTAAAGGCAGGAGCGGATCATCTGAGACTTTTAAAGATATGGCCGATATCCGATGAGATCATTGAGCTTGTAAACAGCTATAAGCAATCATATATGTTTGAAGAAGCAAGCTATTCCGGTTCTTTGGGTGAAAAACTGTCAGCTCAGTGCAAGCGGCTTGAATCCTTCGGAATAAAAGGCTATGTTCAGCATATGAGCGCCAGTGAAGCTTTATACCTTTACGGTCTTTCCGAAGAAAAAATGTACGAGATAATAGGTGATGAAGGCTATGCAAAGACTTGATGCTGAGCTTGTTACAAGAGGTATAGCCACAAGTCGTGAAAAGGCCAAGGAATACATTAAATCTAGGAAAATCATGCTGAACGGCAAGCCCGCCGCAAAGCCTTCAATAGACGTCAACGAAACAGACGTTATTGAGTATCTCGGTGAAAGCGAAAAATACGTTGGGCGCGGAGGCTTTAAGCTTGAAAAGGCACTTAGCTGTTTCGATATAGACATCTCCGACTGTATCTGCGTTGATATAGGAGCTTCGACCGGCGGCTTTACCGACTGTATGCTTCAGAACGGCGCAAAGAAGGTTTATGCCGTTGATGTCGGGCATGGTCAGCTCGCTGAAAAGCTTGCCCGCGACGGCAGAGTTGTCAATATAGAAGGTGTAAATGTAAAAGCCTTAACAGACAAAATCATTGATGAAGCTCCTGATTTTGTCTGTGCAGACCTTTCATTCATATCATGCAGATACGCTGCCGAAGCCGCTCATAGGCTTCTTAAAACCGGCGGAAAAGCTGTGATACTTATAAAGCCGCAGTTTGAAGCTGGAAGAGCCGCGATTTCAAAGGGTGGTATAGTTAAAGATATCAAGGCACATATCAATGTTCTTTCAACACTTACGGACGAAATAAGCAAGCTGGGATTCTCGGTTCTCGGGCTTACCGATTCGCCGATACGTGGGGGAGACGGCAACGTGGAGTATCTTATATATCTTGAAAAAGCGGAAGTGCCGGTCAAGAAATTCTTTGATTATGCCGCTGTAGCCGCTCAGGGGTTTAATAAATGAGATAATAAATTTCACACGAAAGGCACGGTTTCAAAAGTGAAAGTTTTTATATATCCGAATCTGCAAAAAACACATTCCTATAACTGTACAAAGGATGTATCAAGCATCCTTTCCTCCTTGGGATGCGAAATTATCATGACCGACAGCATAAGCCCGGAGCTTTCTCAGGGCTGCATAATCGCCGATTCAATAGAACAGGCGATAAAAACCTGCGATGTTATAATAACTATCGGAGGTGACGGTACTATCCTGAAAATAGCTTCAGAAGCGGCAGATAACGATAAGAAGCTTCTTGGCGTAAACTGCGGCAGACTTGGCTTTATGGCCTCGCTGGAGCGTGACGATCTGGACAGGCTTTCAAACCTTGTAAGCGGAGATTACAAAACCGAAAGCAGAATGATGCTTGAAGCTCTGATTGAACGGAAAAGTGGGTTAAGAGAGCGCGTAACAGCACTTAACGATATTGTTATAACCCACGGCTTCAACTATAACATAAACGATTTCACAGTGCTGGCGGATGGCGCTTTGGTATCTTCCCTGCGGGCGGACGGGCTTATATTTTCCACCCCAACAGGAGCTTCTGCTTATTCTCTTTCCGCAGGGGGACCGCTTATAGAGCCAACACTCGACTGCATTGAATTCACGCAGATCTGCCCTCACTCGCTTTTTGCAAGAACAATGCTTTTCTCTTCGGAAAAGCTTATAGAAATAAAGTACAAGGCAGAGGGAACGATAGGCGTGAGTGCTGACGGCGGCACTCCGATACCGGTCACTGAAAACGACAGGGTATACATCAAAAAATCAACCCTGCGGCTAAAGCTTATAGATATATGCGGCAACAACTACTTTAAATCCATTGGCACAAAGCTTATGCAGCCCGCCAAGGTCAACTGAAAGGATCAGGAATATGAAGAACGACAGAAAAAAAGCTATACTTGATATTGTTTCAAAATACGAGGTTGACACGCAGGAGACTTTGCAGGCTCTGCTGATGGAAAGAGGGTTCAGCGTGACTCAGGCGACCGTTTCAAGGGACATTAAGGAGCTTTCACTGCTGAAAACAATGGGTGTAAACGGAAACTATAAATATTCGCTCCCGCCGAGAGCGGTTGAAAATAACGCAAGGACATCATTTTCAACCATCTTTTCGGATGCTGTTCTTTCTGTTGACAGAGCGATGAACACTGTAGTTATAAAGTGCAGTACTGGCATGGCAAACGCTGTCTGCTCTAAGCTTGATTCTATAGGATTTTCCGGCATAGTCGGAACTTTGGCTGGAGATGATACTATTTTCGTCCTTATGAGGACAGAAAACGATGCTCAGGATTTTCTTGAAGAGCTCAACGAAATGACATGAGCGAATGTTCAGTGCAAGTCTCCATGCCTGAGCTATATTTCCTTATGAATGGAAGTGAATGTGTTGCTGAGTGAACTATATATAGAAAACCTTGCGGTTATAGAAAAAGCGGAAGTAAGGCTTGGAAAAAAACTTAACGTGTTTACCGGCGAAACGGGCGCAGGTAAATCCATACTGATTGGCGGAATAAACGCAGTTCTGGGCCAGCGCGTTTTTAAGGATATAATAAGAGCTGGCACCGATAAAGCCTATGTGAGCGCGGTGTTTACCGGAGTTTCAGAGAGCGTTAAATGCAAGCTTTCTGAGCTTGGCTATTCCTGCGACGACGAACTTATAATTTCCAGAGAGATATGCGCGGACGGTAAAAGCTCTGCAAAGATAAATTCGCGCCCTGCAAACGTTTCTGTACTGCGCGAAATAGGAAATATGCTTGTAAATATTCACGGCCAGCACGACAGCCAGATCCTTCTGAACCCGGAAAAACATATCGAGGTGCTGGACGGTTTTGCTCAGTCGGAAAATCTTCTTGCCGATTACCGCGCATCCTTCAAAGAGCTTCAAATGACCGCAAGGGAGATAAACAAAATAAAGCAGGAAGCGCTCAAAACCTCTCAGCGGGAGGAGTATCTTAATCAGATTGTTGAGGATATCGGCAGCCTGAATATATCATCCGGCGAAGATGAAGCCGTGGAAGCAAGATTTAAGTTTATAGATAACGTAGTATCGCTTTCAGAAGCCATCAACACGGCTATAACCTGCCTTTCGGGGGACGATTCAGGCTCCGGCGCAGGCGAGATGGTTGCAAGAGCCTGCTCTGAAATAGAGGTCAACGAAGAATTCATGAAGGAGCTTCATCCATTATCTGAACGTTTAACTCAGGCAGGGATAGAAATAGGGGATATATCAAGCGAGCTTTCCAGACTTCTTTCGAGCTTGGATATAGACGAAAACGAATATGCTGAAATTACCCGCCGCCGTAATGAGCTTAACAGGATAAAGCGAAGATACGGTCCTGCGCTTGACGACGTAATATCCGTTTACGAAAGCGCTCAGGAAGAGCTGAGCGGGCTTACAGCCTCGGATGAGACAATTAGAAGACTTGAAAATAAAAAATCAGAGTTGCTTTTAGAAGTAACAAAAAAGGCGGAGGCTCTTTCAAATCACAGGCAAAAGGCTGCTGAACGGTTTGTCAATGAGGTTACATCCGAACTTTCATTTTTGAATATGCCTGACGTTAAGATAGTAGTAGACAGAAAAAAAGGCAAGCTTACTTCAAGCGGTATGGATACCATAGAGTTCCTGATATCCGCTAATAGGGGAGAAACACCCAAGCCGCTTGCTAAAATAGCCTCCGGCGGCGAACTTTCAAGAATCATGCTGGCATTAAAATCGGTTCTCGCCGACCGTGATTTTGTTCCTACTCTTATTTTCGATGAGATAGACACAGGAGTCAGCGGAAGAGCGGCTCAGAAAATAGGAATAAAGCTGCGCGAAATATCGCAGAAGCATCAGGTAATATGCGTGACGCATCTGGCGCAGATAGCGATTATGGCAGACAATCATATGCTTATTGAAAAGAATACCGAGGATTCAAGGACGGTCACAAGAATAAAGTCTTTGGATTTCAACGAAAGAAAATACGAAATAGCAAGAATCCTGGGCGGAGACAACATCACAAAAACAGTGCTGTTGGACGCCGAGGAGCAGCTTAACAGCGTCAAGAAAGGATGTTAAAAATGGTTGTATGTTTTTTGGCTAACGGTTTTGAAGAAATAGAGGGGCTTACCCCGGTTGACTGCCTTCGCAGATGTGAAAAAGAGGTCGTGACGGTTGGTATAGGCGGAGTAATAATAAGAGGCTCCCACGGTATTCCGGTCATTACGGATATGGAGGATAACGAGCTTAAGCTGACCGATGCAATAGAAATGATTATCCTTCCGGGCGGTATGCCGGGAACGCTCAATCTTGAAAAGAACGAAACTGTGCAGAAAGCTATAGATTACTGTGCTGAAAACAATATCCCAATAGCTGCAATATGTGCGGCACCGTCAATCCTAGGTCATAAGGGACTGCTTGAAGGCAAAAAGGCGGTTTGCTACACCGGATTTGAGCAGGAACTAAAGGGTGCTCAGGTTCTTGATGAGGCTGTCTGCGTTGACGGCAACATCATTACCTCATGCGGTATGGGTTCTGCTATTAAATTTTCCCATGCGATAATAGAAAAGCTCTTTGATAAAGCAAGAGCTGACAGACTTATAAGAACACTTAACGTAAAGTAATTTTTTCAAAGGACATATTTTTATGAGCAATAATAATTCTGAAAATCTTGATGAGCTTTTTCCAAAAGAGCCTGAAAGCGCAGAGCAAAACGTTTTACCAGGGGATGATAACGTTGATTTTCCCAACGATGGTGCAACAAGCGTTTTCAAATTTGACGAACCAATCAACGTAAGCAAATACGACCCGAACAAGCACTCTGTGGAAGCGCAGAGCAAATCAAAGCCCAAAAAGAAAAAGCGTAGAAAGAGAAATTACACCGCATATGGCGGAATAGTAATAGCAACTCTTGTTCTTTGCGTTTCGGTACTTTTATCGCTGTTTATAATCGTTGTCGGACGGGATGTTCTGGGAATTGAGAGCGCAGGAGTTGAGTTTACGATATACATCCCAAGCGGCTCAACTACCGAAGATATCGCCCAGCAGCTTTATGACGAGGGTGTTATTCAGTATAAGGACGTCTTTAAGCTGATTTCCAAGGTTAAAGGTGCCGATGGCAGTATGTATCCCGGAGATTTGGATGTGGCTTATAACATGAGCTATTCCGATATTATAGACAGCCTTATGATATCCCGCGAAGCTAAGCAGACTGCAACGGTAACCTTCCCAGAGGGCATAACTCTGCTGAGTGCAGGAAAGCTTCTTGAAGAGAATAATATCTGCACTGCCGATGAGTTTGTTTATACCTTCAATTCAACCGCATTTGGATTTGAGTTTGAAAAGTACGTATCGTCTTCAAACCTGAAGCTGTATAAATATGAGGGATATCTTTTCCCGGATACCTATGAGTTTTACGTCGGTGATTCTGCATACAACGTTGTTAAAAAGATAAAATCCCGTACTAATGAAATACTCAATGCAGACGTAATAAAGCTTGCGGCAGAACGCGGATTCACCATCGATCAGGTGGTAACGCTTGCTTCTATCGTACAAAGAGAATCGGGAAGCATCGAGCAGATGGGCGCTATTGCTTCCGTATTTGAAAACAGACTTGCAAAGCCGGATGAATTTCCAAGGCTGCAGTCTGACACGACGTATTCTTATATAGATGACGTTATCAAGAAGGTCATGACAGTCGAATATCAGGATATGTATGATGCTTATGACACATACACTTGTGTAGGTCTGCCGATAGGTGCAATATGCAATCCCGGAAAGGACGCCATAGATGCTGTTCTTAACCCCGATGAAACCGCTTACTATTACTTCTGCTCTAACCTTGAAACCAAGGAAACCTTCTTCGCAGCAACAAACGAAGAGCATGAAGAAAATAAAAAGAAAGCAGGACTTGCCTGATGAATACAGACTATTCAAAACTTGAGGTTTTAGCTCCGGCAGGGGATATGGAGCGGTTTAAGGCTGCAATTATGTTCGGCGCTGATGCTGTGTATCTAGGAGGAAAAAGCTTCGGGATGAGGTCTTCCCCGGCAAATTTCTCTATGGATGAGCTGAACGAAGCTTGTTGTATCGCCCATGAAAATGGCAAAAAGGTTTATTTAACCTGCAATACTCTTCCTAAAAACAGTGAAATAGAAGGCTTTGAAGGCTTCATTAAGGAAGCCTATGCCTGCGGAATAGACGCTGCTATCGTCAATGACATTGGCGTATTTTCGATGATAAAGGAGTATACTCCAGATTTGGAAATTCACATTTCCACTCAGGCAGGAATCGTGAACTACGTAACAGCGCGGACTTTCTATAATATGGGCGCTAAAAGAGTAGTGCTTGCCCGTGAACTCAGCATAGACGATATCGCTGAAATAAGGGCTAAAACTCCTGCAGATATGGATATAGAGTGCTTTGTCCACGGCGCTATGTGCGTTTCCTTCTCGGGAAGATGTCTGTTATCGCAGTATCTTGTAAATAGGGACGCTAACCGCGGAGAATGTGCCCAGCCATGCAGATGGAAATATGCGCTTATGGAAGAAAAGCGCCCCGGCGAGTATTATCCCATTGCTGAGGATGAAACCGGCTCGTATATTCTTAATGCAAAGGATATGTGCATGATAGAGCATTTGGACAAGCTCGCCAAGGCTGGAGTTACAAGCTTTAAAATTGAGGGCAGAGCGAAGTCAGCTTACTATGTGTCTGTGGTTACAAATGCATACAGGCACGCTGTGGATGTCCTGAGAAGCAATCCGGACAACTATGCACTTCCGAAGTGGATAGTTGACGAGGTTTACAAGGTATCTCACAGAATGTATTCAAACGGCTTCTATTTCGGCAGACCCGAGCAGTCGCAATACTACGAAACCAGCGGATATGTCAGAAAATATGATGTTGTAGCTGTGGTGAATTATTGCCGGGATGGTTATATATATTGCACCCAGCGCAACCGCTTTTTCAAGGGCGACAGGCTGGAAATACTATCGCCGGACAGGCAGCCTATAGAATATATAGCCAACGAGATTATCAACGAAGCCGGGGAGAGCGTGGATGTCGCTAATATCGCGACAATGAAGCTTTCAATGCCGCTTGATATTGATTTTCCGACAGGAACGATAATAAGAAAGGAACTGTAATTATCATGAATAAAATGTACCCGCTGATATTAAAAGCGCCGCTTAAGGATTATATCTGGGGCGGAAATAAGCTTAAGGACGAATATGGCTTTAAAAGTGAACTTGAGCGCGTCGCCGAGGCTTGGGTGGTCTCCTGCCACGAGGACGGCAAATGCGAAGTAACAAACGGCGAAATGGCAGGGAAGACCCTGAATGAAGTTCTTGATATATGGGGAAGTGATGCTCTTGGAAACATCTGCGAAGGCTTTGACAGCTTCCCTATACTCGTGAAGCTAATAGACGCCAAGGACCGTCTTTCAGTTCAGGTTCATCCGAGCGATGATTACGCCAGAAAGAACGAGGGCGACAACGGCAAGACCGAGATGTGGTATGTTGTGGATTGCGAAGAAGGCGCTAAGCTTGTCTATGGCTTTAACCGCAGTATCACCAAGGATGAATTCAGCCGCAGAATATCGGACAACACCCTTGACGAGGTTCTGAACTATGTAAACGTCAACAATGGCGATATCTTCTTTATCAAGTCGGGAACAGTTCACGCTATCGGCAATGGAATACTTATTGCTGAGATTCAGGAAAATTCAAACGTCACATATCGTGTTTCTGACTATGGAAGGCTCGGAGCGGATGGCAAACCCAGAGCTCTTCATATCGACAAGGCAGTCGAGGTTGCAAGCCTTGATCCTTCAAGTGTTCCTTACGGAGATGTTGGAAGCACAGAAATGCTTGAAGACGGCAAAGCATCTATTAGGGAATTAGCATCGTGTGAGTATTTCACTGCCAAAGCCATCAAGCTTGATGGTGCTGAAATCACCATATCGGCGGGCAAGGGCTTTGCTTCACTTGTGGTTTTGGATGGCGATGTTACTCTTGACTGCTGCGGTGAAAGCTATAGTCTTAAAAAGGGCGGAAGCGTATTTATCCCTGCGGGTATTGATTTTAAAGTTGGCGGAAGCTGCGAGCTGCTGTATGCAGGGGCGTAATATTCAATGAAGAAAACCGATACATTGGTGCAGACGCTTCTTCCGGATATTGCAGATAAAACTATCCTTGAAGTTGCGTGCGGAAGAGCGGATTTCTCAATATCCGCATCAGACTATGCGAATGATGTCTTTTGCATTGACATTGTTGACAGCAGACTGAATCCAAACATCAATAAGGATAATATCCATTTTGAAATTATGGACGCCGCTTCTATGAGCTATCCAAGCGAAACCTTTGATTGTATTTTTATTTACAATGCTTTTGCTCACATTGAACAGCAATGGGAAACTATAGAAGGTGAATAAGCGGGTTTTGAAAAAGAACGGCAAAATTTATATAATCGGAAGCTGGAAAATTGATATTTCGCTGATTGAATCGATGTTTCCTGATAATGCTAAGTGTAATGGCGAATTTCTGATTGCAGAATTGAATAAGGATTAATATTTTTAAAAGCAGACAGCAATTGATTTTGCCGTCTGCTTTTATCTTTTCACCGAAATCGTTTTGCGCCATATTATATTAAGGTAAAACGATTTTGGAGGTATATTTATGGATAAAGTTTGCACCTACTTTTTAGGATGTCCAACTCCCGAGGGATTTTCTACCCATATAAGAGAGCTTATAAATTCGCCGGAATACACTACTTATATCATCAAGGGCGGTCCAGGAACGGGGAAATCCTCGCTGATGAAAAGAATAGCAAACGAGCTTTGCGATATCGATATGCCGGATCTGTACTACTGCTCCTCCGACCCGGCTTCGTTGGATGCTGTAGTGTTCAATAATCTTAAGGTCATAATCATAGACGGAACTGCTCCGCACGTTGTCGAACCGGTATATCCGGGCGTGAGCCAGATACTCGTTGACCTTGGAGCTTGCTGGAACGGCTCTGAGCTGATGAAGAACAAGGAGAAGATTATCGATGCAACAGTTCGGAACAAGAAGTATCACGACCTTGTAAAAAGGTACCTTAAAGCGATAGTATCGCTTAATGACGATGTTTATACGCTTGCAGATGAATGCATCAACCGCACCAAGCTTGACGGATACTGCGAAAGAGTGGCATCAAGGCTGTTCTCACGTAAAAAACAGTCGGAAGGAAAGCTTTCATATCGCCAAATAACGTCAATCACGCCCAACGGCGTTTTGACCCATGAAAACGTCTTCGAGAGAATGAACGTCTTCAGAATCGACGACGATTTTGGTGCGGTATCGGATAAAATCCTTAAAGCACTTGCAGGATATGCAATTGAGGCTGGATATGACGTTATCGTCAGCACAAGCGTTTTCCACTCCTGCGACACTTACGAGCATATCGTAATTCCTGAGCTGAATACCGCCTTTGCAACTGGGGATATCGACGCTTCCGCAAGGATAAATGCGCTTAGATTCTACGACCGCATAGCTCTCAAAGAAAAACGCAAGCGCATGGCGTTCGACAGGGGAGTAGCGGCAGAGCTTATAAGCGCTGCCGTGGCGGCACTGAAAAAGGCCAAGGAAATCCACGACGAGCTTGAAAGCTACTATATCAATGCAATGGATTTCGGCAAAGTAAGCGCTGTTGCCGACAGCCTGATAACTCGGATAAAAGCTTCAAAAAATTGATTGAATAGAACTTAACACGGCTCCCCCAGCAAAACAAACGTTCAGCAGGGGAGCCGTGTTTTTATGTATCTACATTTCATCATAGATATCCTCTTCGCCTTACTTCTTCAAGAAGCTTGGGCTGAATGTCAGGATATGTCCATGTGAAGGAATCGCCAAAATCATCTGTAATCAGGATTTTCTCGATTTCGCTGTGAAGCTCTTTTTCAAAGGAAACAATATCGGCTAAAAATATCATGCCAAAGCTTATATCATCACTGCTTTTATTTACTCTTGTTTTTCCTTTGACCGAATACACGCATACTGGCGAAATGCTGAACTGGATTGCGCCGGTTTCTTCTGCAAGCTCTCTTTTTGCAGTCTCTAATATAGTCTCGCTGGCTTCTCGGTGTCCGCCAGGGATTTCATATGTATCTCTTTCCTTATGCTTGCAGAATACCAATTTGCCGTTTGTTTTCGACACAATAACCGCAAATTTCAGAAGCTTATCTTCAACATTTTCATAAAAGTTTACCTCTATACCTTCCATATTTCTTCACCGACGCTCCAATCAATTCATCCTACAAATTATAATCCGAATGGAAAATGATTTCTTTGCCATTCTGCTTGGCATAGCTGATTTCTTCCTTAGTTGAATCACCGATATAGTTGTCAATATCAACGACATAAATCGCATCAGAAATATCTATTCGTTCAAACTGCGCCTGTTTAAGAGAACTCAGCTCTTGCGGGGTCAACCTATCCTTATTCAGTCCGTATATGCATTGAAGGACGTTGAAGCCGCGCTTGGTTTCAAGCTCGAAAGCTATTCTTTGCATCTGCTTTTCATATTTCATGCTTCCGCATATTGTGACAATCTTCATATTCATCACCTTCGTATAAGCGAATTCATAACTCAATATCGACCTGATATTCGTCATCTATAAGGATGTAATTGGCACCATATTTTTCGCACTGCTCAAGCATATGCGCATTGTCTTCAAGGATGCCATTAAGCGTGCAATAATCATCCTCACCACGAGCCTCGATTACGCTTGCATACCTTTTTATATCCTCAAAATGATTTGCAATGTATCTGCTGCTCATAACCAAGCAGTAATATCTGATTTCGTCCAGATACTCCTTTTCGAAATCCTTAGCCCAGTCAAAAGGAATATAGCAGCCTTCTATTATAAGATTCTGCTTATTCTCAATTGCGGTTTTTATAATCTCCCGCAGGATGGGCCACAGATAATCTATCAACAAATCATCATCACACGGAGTGAGCGAGGTATTACCGCTTCGGATAAGCCCCATTTTTAAGTGGTCAATTGAAAGATACGGATATTTATATTTTTCAAGAAGCCTTTGCGAAAGCGCAGTTTTTCCCGTATGCGAAGCTCCTGCTATTAAAACTATCATCTTTAACCTTTCTTTTTGTCAGCTTCGGAGTCGTCGGACTTTTTCCGAGACTGCCGCATATTCGCAAGGGGAGAGCTTTCTGCCGCTTCTCTGCGATCTTTATCCGATAAATGAGTATAAATTTCCGTCGTTGCAAGGTTGACGTGTCCCAAAATATCCTTTAACACCATAACGTCAACATTGCCATACTCATACATCAGCGTTGCACAGGTGTGGCGGAGCTTATGAACCGATATTCCCAAATTTCCAAGACCCGCACGCTTCAGCTGGTCGTCGACAATCCGTTGAATCCTTCTTGTAGAAAGCCTTGTAAGATGGTTTGCGTGAGAAGAAAGGAAAATTGCATTGGTCTCCACCGGTGATTTGGGTCTGACTTTTATATATGCATCAAGCGCTTCTATACAAGCCTGATTAAGATATACGATGCGCTCCTTCTGACCTTTACCGAAAAGCCGCAGGGTCGCGCCCGATTTTGACTTTGCATAATCTCCAAGATTAAGTCCTGCAAGCTCGCTTAAACGCATACCGCAGTTCAGGAAAAGCGTTATTATGCAGTAATCACGCTCCTGATTTCTGCTATCAATATTTTCCAGTAATTCCTCGGACTGTTCGAGCTTAAGATATTTAGGAAGCCGTTTTGCAGGTTTTGGATGTTCAAGATGCTCCAAAGGATTGGAATCAAGAACCATCGATTTATTGTGAAGATAGTCGAAAAAACGCCGAAGTGATGAAGTTTTTCTTGAACGCGCGGCATTTGAGTTTTTGCGAACATCATTAAGATAGCTCATGTATTCGTAGGCGTCGTTGAGTGAGAACTGCTTGATATAATCCAGCGGAACGTCTGCAACAGAGATTTGATTAAAGTCTGCATCTTCCGGCACGTCGTTATGTATAATCTTAAGATAGCGCAAAAAGACCCGCAGATCGGTGTAGTAAGCTTCTTCGGTTCGCTCGGTATGATTTCGCACAACACGAACATAGCGAAGAAAATCCTTTAAGTATTCGGGGCAATCGTTGATGTATTCCTGACGCATAGCAAACACCTTTGTAAATAGATTTTGTGACGGATGGCGGATTAAAGCGGCTATTAGGAGGAAAATGACTAAAAGCCCCCTCCCTAATGTTCGCTAAATTTTTATTTAGCGAACATTTACACATATACTTTTTGCTGTTCCCTATATATCTATTTCAGCTCAATTATAGTCACGCCGTCTTCACCTTCGCCATACAATCCCTTGCGCATCGTTTCCACCGACGGATGCTTTCTAAGATGATTTCTTACAGCCGTTTTCAGCGCACCTGTACCTTTGCCATGGATTATCGTGCAGGATTTATTACCGCTCATAATAGCTCTGTCAATGAACGAATCAAGCTCGTAGATTCCTTCATCAACCGTGTATCCTCTGATATCCAGTTCAAGCTCAGCACGACGCGTAGCGCGGCTTTCAACGCCCTTGGTGCTGACATTTCCTTTGGGCTGCTTTTTCTGAATCTTGGCGTTGTTAAAGGTCACATTCTTTTCAACAAGCCTGAGCTTTGATACATGGACCTTAGTTTTCATTATTCCAACTTGAACCATGCAGTTTCCCTGAACATCCGGAGTTGATATCAGTATGCCGGTCTTGTTGCCATCCTTGATTATAACATCATCGCCCTTTTTAAGCGGTCTTGGCAGAACGTATGTTTGCTCTTCGTATTCGCCAAGCTTGGCAGCTTCGTCATATAGTCCGTTAATATCCGATTTAAACCTTTGCTTCTGCTCTGAGACAAGCTTGGAGAAGTCTTCCTTGTCCTTTGACTTTTTCAGCTCCTCAAGCTCGTCCATCAGCCGGACGGAACGCATATTGACTCTCTCTATGATTTCACGCGCTTCCCTCTTGGCTTTGTCAAGCTCCTTATCCTTTTCACTTATCAGACGTTCTTTTTCTTGCTGAAGCTCATTCTTGATGGCTTCTGCCTTGCGCTTATACTCTTCATAAAGCCGTGAGTTATCTTCAAGCTCGCGGCGCGCAGACTCAAGCTTCTGTATGACGTCCTCAAACCTCTGTGATTCCGAGCTAAGCATTCCTTGCGCACGCTCTATTATCTTATCAGATATGCCCAACCGCTTTGATATCGCAAAAGCATTGGATTTTCCGGGAGAGCCTATTATCAGTCTGTAGGTCGGCTGCAGAGTTTTAATGTCGAACTCGCAGGATGCGTTCTCAACACCATCGGTTTCCAAGGCGAAAATCTTAAGCTCCTGATAGTGAGTTGTAGTCACAAGCTTAGCCCCGGTTTTCTGGATATGCTCGATTATCGAAACAGCCAGAGCTGCACCCTCAACAGGGTCGGTTCCTGAGCCGAGCTCATCAATAAGAACCAGCGATTTATAGTTGACCGTATTCAGGATGTCTACAATATTAGTCATATGCGAAGAGAAAGTCGAAAGGCTTTCCTCTATAGACTGCTTGTCCCCGATATCGACCAAAATGTCCTCAAAAACGGTTATCTTACTGCCATCAGACACCGGTATCAGCAGACCGCACATTGTCATAAGAGTAAGCAGCCCAACTGTTTTAAGGATGACCGTTTTACCGCCGGTGTTTGGACCGGTTATTATCAGAGCGTCATAGGTTGAGCCGATAGAAAAGTCTATTGGAACGACCGTGTTTTTATCTATAAGCGGATGCCTTGCTTTTTTCAGAATGATTTCGCCATCGTCGGATATTTCCGGCTTTGCGGCGGTCATTTTCGCTCCCAAGTTGGCTTTTGCAAAGTAGAGATTGAGCGCGACAGCCGCATCATAATCAGAAGCAAGCTTATCGCCGAATTCGGCGCAGTCCGCCGAAAGCTCGCGGATGATTCGCTGAATCTCCTCCTGCTCCCTGCCCTTTAGTATGCGTATTTCGTTGTTTGCTTCAACAACTGCCATTGGCTCAATAAAATAGGTCTGACCGCTCGCGGAGGTATCATGCACAAGTCCCGGGACGTTGTTCTTATGCTCCGATTTTACCGGAAGAACATATCTGCCATCGCGCATGGTGACAAGTGAATCCTGCAAATAGTCCCGAGTGTCGGAGGATTTTATCATTTTGTCCAGAGTGTCTCTTATCTTGGAGCCTGCCTGAACAAGCTTTCTGCGGATGGATGCAAGCTCAGGGCTGGCATTGTCTGAAAGCTCGTCCTCACTCATGACAGCGTTCATAATTTTATTTGAGAGCCACTTATTGTCAAAAAGACATTCAAACAGATAGTCAAGCTTAAATTCCTCGTTCTGGAACTGCTTTCGCCACGAAAGCAAAGCTTCGGTTTGAGAAAGCATCCTTGAAACATCCAAAAGCTCACGCAAGCTAAGCTCAGAACCGCTCTGGGCACGATGTGCTATCGTTTTGGCGTTGGGAAAATTGATAAAGCTCGGCGAACCAAACCGCACGCAGGCATTATAAGCATCAAAGGTCTTATCAACCTCGGCTCTGACGTTTGATATATCGTTATCCGGCTCTATTTCAAGAGCCGCTTTTTTTGAAGCCTCATTCGAGCATTGCTCGGCTAATAGCTCCAGTATCTTATGTAATTCAAGTGTATAATATTGTTCTTTCATATTTATTTACCATTATTCGTTATGGATTTATAAAAATCCAAGGTTGGAAAACGTTTGTCAAGCTGAATTCTTGCATATCTCTCGGTTATATTGGCAAGATACGGCATATACTCATCCGATATCCGAAAGCTGAATATCTTAGACATATCCGAAAGCGCTATATACCTCACAGCGTGCAAAAGCGTCATATCAACGATTTCGCAGACAGATAAATCGCGAGCGCCACAGCAGTTTTCACAGTACAATCTGCCCTCTGAAAGGTCAAACTGCATCTGCTCAGCTTCGTATTTATAGCACTTGCAGCAGCCAATAAGATTTGGCACCAAGCCAATCTCGCTCAGAAGCCTAAGCTCGAATATGCTTTTAAGCATAGCCTCGCTTTTTTTGCCATCCTCAAGAAAATGCAGAGTATTCAGCATAAGCCGCAGAACCTCATAATTAGGCTGATTCTTGACGCAGGTATACAGTATCATCTCGCAAAAATAGCTTGCAAGCGCAAATCTGCCCATATCAAGCCTTACGTCGTAAAACAGCCTTATAGGTTCGCCGCTGTTTAAAATGTAATAATTTTTGCCCTCGGTCAAGCTAAGCGTGCTGTAAGCAAAGGTTTGAGAAATCGCGGCGTTCTTGGCGTTTGCCTTTTTTACGCCCTTTGCGCACACCTCGACAAGACCGTTTGTATCAGTTAAAACAGACAGGATCTTGTCATTATCCCCTGACTGACGCTCTCTTATTACCAGACCTTTTACTGTCAGCATAGCTTTGACCGCCTTGTTTCCGTTTATATTCAAGATAATCTTTGATTTTTCCGGATGTATAGAATCTCAACCAAAGTGCGTCCATATATTGTAAGCCTTTCTTTTTTGTGATATTAAATCGCTAACAATATGTTCTGCCGCCGGAAAGAAAATATAAGTGGAAAAATCAGTCGTTAGCCAGTCCGAAATTCTTGATTAGTCCTTCCCTGTTCCGCCAGCCCTCTTTAACTTTGACCCAAAGCTGGAGGTTGGTTTTTATCATAAAGAAGTTTTCGAGATCTTGCCTTGCAAGCTGACCGACTTTTTTAAGCATCGTTCCGCCCTTTCCGATAACTATGCCCTTATGTGATTCCTTTTCGCAATAGATGACGGCGCCGATATCCATAATGCCCTCGCCGTATTTATTGTCATGTTCGCTGACTGTTTCTACATCTACAGCAATGCCATGAGGGACCTCTGCCGACAGCAGTTCCAAGAGTTTTTCGCGGATGATTTCGGATATAATGACCCTTTCGGGCTGGTCGGTGAACTTATCATCCGGGAAATAATGCGGACCTTCCGTGGCATAATCCTTCACCGTATCCAGAATGATATCCAAGCCGTCATGGTTAGCGGCACTTATGGGTATCACGGATTTGAAATCATACATAGAGGAGTATTCAGCAATTACCGGTATAAGCTTTTCTTTATCCTCAAACAAATCAATCTTATTTATGATAAGCACAACCGGAGCTTTAGAAGCTTTCAAAGAGGCCAAAAGCGTTTTTTCAGGCTCACCGGGCTTCTTCTCGGCATCAACGACAAGCAATGCGCAGTCAACCGAGCTTACGGAATTGTTGATAGCATTTATCATATGCTCGGAAAGCTTGTCCCTCGAGCGGTGCATACCGGGTGTATCTATAAAGACATACTGCGTTTCGCCCTGAGTAAGAACACCGGTTATCTTTGTTCTTGTTGTCTGAGGCTTTGAGCTTACCGCAGCTATCTTTTCGCCGATAAGTGCGTTCAGAAGGGATGACTTGCCCACATTCGGTCTTCCCACAATAGTTATAAAAACATTTTTAGTCATATTCTCACCCTTAAATCAAGCCAAGCTCAGATTGAATCAGCTTTTCCATTCTTCTCATTTCCTTGGTTTGCTGGCTTTCCTCATCCGGATGGTCGTATCCCAAAAGATGGAGCATTGAGTGAATGACTAAGAACGCTATTTCATGCTCGGTAGAGTGACCTATTTCCTCCGCCTGCTTTGAAGCACGCTCAGTTGATATGATGATATCCCCCAACGCATAGCACTCCGAATCAGGGTCGAGGTCGAATTCCCTGTTATCTGCAAGTGGAAAGGACAAAACATCCGTAGGGGCATCAATATTCCTGAATTCCCTGTTAATCTCCCTAATCCTTTCATTATCCACAAAGGACACGCTGATTTCACTGTTTTCGTCAAAGTCTGCGTCTATAAGCGCGCGCTTGCAGCAGGAACGCAGGAGTCTTTTAAATTCTGCTGTAATCTCAATCAGATTCTGCTCGTTGTTAAATGCAACTCTAAGCCTTTTCATGATGTCTTCTTGTCCTTTCATTGTTGTAAACCTCATAAGCCTTAACTATGTCTTGAACAAGCTTATGCCTTACAACGTCTTTTTCGGTAAAGTAATTAATACCGATATCCTTGATGTTTTTAAGAACCTTTACCGCTTCTATCAGTCCCGATTTTCTTGGGTCAGGCAGGTCTATCTGTGTAACATCCCCGGTGATGACCATTTTTGAATTGAAGCCAAGACGGGTCAGGAACATCTTCATCTGTTCCGGTGAGGTGTTCTGGGCTTCATCTAAGATTACGAATGCTTCATCCAAGGTTCGTCCTCTCATATAAGCGAGCGGAGCCACCTCGATGCTTCCCCTTTCCTGATACTTCGCAAAGGATTCCGCACCAAGCATCTCAAATAAAGCATCATAGAGCGGTCTAAGATAAGGGTCTACCTTGGTCTGCAAATCGCCGGGAAGGAATCCCAGCTTTTCGCCTGCTTCAACTGCGGGGCGTGTCAATATGATTTTATTGATTTCATGCGCCCTGAAAGCCCTTACCGCCATTGAAACTGCCAGAAACGTTTTACCGGTGCCGGCAGGTCCAACGCCGAAAGTGATGGTGTTCGAGCTTATCATGTCGATATACTTCTTCTGCCCTAGGGTTTTGGGCTTTATGATTTTGCCGCCGGATGTGACGCATATTCCACCGTCAGAAAGGTTTGCTATTTCATCCGGGTCAGTCTCCCCTGCCATCGACAGAACATATCTTACCTGCTGCTGGGTTATATCATCGCCGTTTTCGGCTATCTTTAAAAGTGAGGTCAAGCACTCATATGCTTTTTCAACATCCGGCTGATTGCCTGTGATTTTGATATCCGCGCCCCTTGTTATAACCGTAACATTCAGCTCATCCTGAATAAGGCGGATGTTTTCATCAAAACTGCCGAATAGGTTCAGTATATGATTCATATTTGTTACTACCAAAGATTTTTCAGCCATATATTTTAAATATTCCTTTCTGAAATAATAATATTATACTTATTCTGCGCTAAAAAGTGTCTATAAAATCGCTGCAAAACCCACGATATAGCGGTTTTATGACGATTATACAGCAACACTTTTACGTGGAATTAGTATTATCCGCATAAATTATATCAG
>ENA-UOOD01000351-UOOD01000351.1-human-gut-metagenome-genome-assembly--contig:-CS67-NODE-351-length-57903-cov-13.482195_pt1 | contig 57903 bp, 53 predicted proteins | sample MGYA00242464_ERZ724011 | MGnify/ENA metagenome assembly ERZ724011 | reverse complement strand
AATCACCCCACTTGTTAGCATTATATCACATGCCTAACAAATGGGGTGCAGTTCACAGTGCATCCCTTTTTGTATGCTTTGGTTTACAGAGTTTGTCCGGCCATTAGGGAGGCCACGGCGATGGAGAAAAACTTTTCCTCTGCGCTGGAGCCGCGGCTGGTGAGCACTATGGGTACCTTTGCGCCCATTATAACGCCGCCCATTTCGGCCTTGGCGGTTACAATAAGGCACTTGCCCAGTATGTTGCCCGCGTCTATATCAGGCAGTATCAGCGCGTCAAAATCGCCGCAGTATTCGCAATCCACGCCCTTGTGGTGCGCAATGGCCTTATCCATTGCCACGTCATAGGAAAGCGGGCCTTCCACTATGCAGTGCTGTATAAGCCCTTCGCGGTTCATGCGCTTGAGCTCCGCCGCTTCAACCGTTGCGCGCATTTTGGGATTGACCTTTTCTATTGCGGCAAGCACAGCCACGCGGGGCATTTTGTAGCCCATTTTGCGCATGGCCTCGACCGCGTTTTCAACTATGCCCACCTTTTCTTCAAGCGTGGGATACATTACCATTCCGCCGTCCGTGGCAACGAGCAGCTTATGATAATTTGGCACGTTGGAAAAGAACACAACGTGGCTCATAAGCTTGCCTGTGCGCAGGTCGTTAGCCTTGGCAACAACGGGGTGCAGCATATCCCGCGTTTCTATAAGTCCCTTCATCAGCACGTTTGCGCTGCCGTCCTTAACAAGGTCAACGGCGGTCTGCGCTTCGGTGTTCTCCGGGCTGTCTATAATGTTGTAGTCCGAAGGGTTGCGGTCAAAGGAACGCAAAATGTCCTTTATCTTCTCCCCGTGGCCCACGAATATGGGAATTGCAATATCCTGCTGTTCGGCCCTAAGTGCGGCCTCAACGACCGGCGCATCGTGCGCGCCCGCTATGGCAACGGTACGCTCGATTTCCCTTTGCTTTACCGCGGCCACCACTTCGTCAAAATTTTTGTACATCCTTACTCCATGTTATATCCCGCATCATATGCGGCAAGATTCATTTCCACGGCCTTCGGCGGCACCATTGCGCTGACAAGCGCTTTCCAGTCCACCCCGTCAAGCCCCATTGCTTTGACCAGCGCACCCAGAAGCACAATGTTCTGCGCCTTTATGCTGCCCAGTTTTTCCGCCGTTTCCGCCGCGCGTATGACAATAACGTTATCCACGCGCTGCTTCAGAGTTTCGATAGCGTCATGCGGGTAGCTTTGCTCTCCGCTCAGCACGGGCATAGGATAAATCTCGCGTTCGTCGGTTATGAGCGTTCCGCCTTTTTTCAGGTACGGCAGCGCGCGCAGCGCTTCCGATTTTTCAAAGCTTATAACCATATCCGCTTCCGCAAGGCCTATGTTAGGCGCGTACACATCGTCCCCGTATTTAATCTGTGTGGATACGCTGCCGCCGCGCTGGCTCATGCCGTGTATCTCACTCATTTTAACCTGATAGCCCATCCTGGTCAAGCCGACCGTGAGAATTTTGGAAATAAGTATCGTTCCCTGTCCGCCTACGCCAACAAGAAGAATGCTCTTTGTCATTATTCCCCTCTCCTTTCTATCGCGCCGAAGCGGCACATATGCGCGCAAAGGCCGCAGCCCGTGCAGCTTGCCGGGTCGAATATCCTTGCCTTGCCGCCCTCAAAAGCTATTGCGGGGCAGGCTATTTTCATGCATTGTTTGCAGCCGCGGCACTTTTGGGCGTCTATCACGCAATGCTTGTTTGCGTTAGCCTTCTGCACCTCTTTTATAAGCGCGCACGGGCGCTTTGTTATTATCACGAACGGTCCCTTTACGTTAAGCGCCGCATCTATCGCCGCATGCACGGCCTCTATATCCAGCGGATCGACAACGCGCACATGGTCGGGGTTTATACCGGTGGCGCGGACAAGCCGCTCTATATCCAGCATGGGGCTGGGTTCGCCCATAAGGTTTTTCGCCGTGCCGGGGTTATCCTGATGCCCCGTCATGGCGGTTATTGAATTATCCAGCACGCAGGCTATAACGTTTGCATCGGCGGCGACAACGTCCATAAGGCTGGTCATGCCGCTGTGGAAAAACGTGGAATCACCCACGCAGCCAAGGGGCTTGCGCGTGTCCCCCTGCATTTCAAGCGCCTTTGCAAGGCCGATTATGCTGCTTATGCCTGCGCCCATGCATATGGTTGCATCGAGTGCGTTCAGCGGGGCATTTATGCCAAGGGTATAGCAGCCTATGTCTCCTATGGGCACTATTGATTTATTAAGATATTTGGTCAGCGCATAGAAGAAGCCGCGGTGCGGGCAGCCTGCGCAGAGCGTGGGCGGGCGCGCGGGAATATCGGCAACGGGTTCGTAGCCTTCCTGCGCGGTGCCGGGGAGCAATGCGTCGCGTATTATGCGGGCGTTAAGCTCTCCGCAGATAGGTATTCTCGCCTTGCCTATGGCGTTTATGAAGCCCAGCGCGTGCACTGCATCCTCAAGGTAGGGGTCATTTTCCTCTATAACATAAAGTGTGGCATATTTTTTTGCAAAGTCAGCAATCAGCTTATGCGGCAGGGGATAGGTCAGGCCAAGCTTTAGATAGTCCGCCGTATTGCCGAAAACCTCCTTGGCGTGCTGATAGGCTATGCCGCTGGTTATTATGCCTATGCGGCTGCCGTTGTCCTCCACGCGGTTGAACGGGCAGTCGTTTGAATATTCCTCCAGCTTTTTCAGCATTTCTTCGCGGTATATGTGCCTCACGCGGCTGTGCGCGGGCAGCATGGCGTTCTTCTTGGGGTCGCGCACGTATTTCTTTACGGGCACGTTTTTGCGCTCCTCCAGCGCCACAAGGCTTTTTGAATGGCATACGCGGGTGGTCATGCGCAGCATTACAAGCGTATCGAACCGCTCCGATATATCAAACGCGGCCTTGGCATAGTCCCGGCACTCCGCCGAGTCCGAAGGTTCAAGCATGGCTATTTTGGCATGGGGAGCATACAGGCGGTTATCCTGCTCATTCTGGCTGCTGTGGCAGCCCGGATCGTCCGCCGAAACGAACACGAATCCGCCGTTTACGCCGCTGTAAGCGAGCGTGAATATGGGGTCCGCCGCAACGTTCATGCCAACGTGCTTCATGGCCGCGAACGCCCTTGCTCCGCCTATGGACGCGCCGCCGGCGATCTCCACGGCGGTCTTTTCGTTGCAGGCCCATTGGCAGTATATTTCATCCTTATATTTTTCGCCAATGTTTTCCAGTATCTCCGTGCTGGGCGTTCCCGGGTACGCCGCGGCAACATGGCAGCCGGCCTCGTACACGCCCCTTGCTACGGCCTCGTTGCCGCTTAGCATTTCCATATGCATGTCTGCTTCCCTCCTCAATAGATATCGGCTGTTAATTATTATGCGCATAAATGCAGATAATTTCCGTGTAACAATCATATCATTGCCGGGCTGTGCCACGCAATCAAATGAGCCATTATATATTATCTATTATTTTTTACGGATAGGTGGTATAATAGCATAAAAATACAGTTAAAGTGCATAAACGGAGGCAAAACATGAAACGCATCACGCTTATACTGGACGGCTCGGCAGACAGGCCAAACGCCGCCCTTATGAATAAAACCCCGCTTGCGGCGGCGAACACACCAAACCTGGACGCGCTGGCGCAGAAGGCCACGAAGCTGCTTCGCGTAAAGACTATTCCTGACGGGCTTGAAGTTGGCAGCGCGGTGGCGAACATGGGCCTGCTTGGGCTTGATCCGCACATGTACCGCGGGCGCGCGGCGCTGGAGGCTGCGGGCAGCGGCATACCGCTTGACCCGAACAATCTTTATATCCGCACAAACCTTGCAACCCTTACAGGCGACAGCTACGATACGGCGGTGCTGAGCGATTACAGCGCAGGAGAACTGCCAACCGATAAGGCCGCGCCGATAGTTGAACTTTTGCGGCAGAGGGTATTCAATTCGCCCGAATATGTGCTGCATCATCCGGAATCCTTCCGCTGCATACTGGAAGTGAAGGGCGGGGCGAAGCTATACCCCATGCAGCTTGCCCCGGCGCACGACATAATAGGCCGCAGAGCGGCGGACTTCAGCGGCGGCGAAAAGGAAAGGCCGTTTATGGAGCTTCAGCGCAGGGCGTTTGAGGTGCTGAAAAACACGGGCACAAAGTGCAACGCAATATGGTTCTGGGGCGACAGCCTTGCACCCGAATTCCCAAAGGCAGAGGCGGGCCGCTGCGCGCTGGGCGAAACCATACTTATGCGCGGCATAACGGCCGCCGCAAACATACCCATATTCCCCACGGAGGAAGCGGGCAGAAGCTTTGAAGCGTTCCTTACGGAGAAGGCGGACAAGGCGATAGCCGCGCTGAACGGCGGCTACGAGCGCGCGTATGTGCATATTCAGGCCACGGACGACCTGAGCCACGACCGCAACCCGCTGGGCAAGCGCGCCGCGATAGAGGCCGCGGACGCGCTGGTGGTGCGCCGCCTTATGAACGAGGTGGAGGGCGATTTCCGCCTGCTTGTGCTGAGCGACCATTTCACCTATTCGGACACCGGTTCCCACGGCGGCGACCCCGTGCCTTGCCTGTATTTCGATTCCACCTGCCCAGGCAACAACCCCTCCGCCCGCTTTACCGAAGCCCTGTGCGATGAACGCTATGAGCTCACCACGGCTAAGGGAACGGTGGAGATGATGGAGAAAAAGTAAGAATATCTGCCGCTTTTATTGACATACCATGCAAAACGTGATATTTTAATATCAAGAGATGATTTGCACGGGAGGGCGGAGGATGATAAATTATAAACGGATAAAAATATTTCGGCTTCTTTACGGCGCAACGATCGTGACCGCGCTGGTGATGGGCATTGCAATTGCGCGCGAATCATATGTTTGGCCGTTGATAGGTTTTATTGCGAGCATAATTGCGTTCATAGCGTATAGCGACGCCTTATTGCGCTGCCCGCATTGCCATTCCCGAAAAGCAATGGACATGGTAAGAATACGGGCCATCAGGCCGGGCTTCGAGTTTTATTGCCCCATGTGCGGAGAACTCATTGAGATAGTCGAACCTGACGACCCAAGGCTGAAGAAGTAAACAGATATGATAGAGGAGCGGTTTTGCCGCTCCTTCTTTCTGTTTACAATTCTAACCACATTCTAATCAAATTTGTCAATGAACTGAATGGAAATGGCAGGAAAAACTTAGCTTGCCGATAAAGCTTGACTTCTTTACTCACTTATGATATTTAATACAAAATAGGCAATTTGCACGGGAGGGCGGAGGATGATAAATTACAGGGGAATACAGCTTTTTAATATACTGTTTGGTATAGTGATTGCGGACACCGTGGCGCTTGCATTTACCCTTCAAAGCGACCTGTATATTTGGCCGCTCATTATACTCATAGCAGCGGTAATTGCGGCCGTGGTGGTGGAATTTCATATGCTTCGCTGCCCTAAATGCCATTCACACAGGGCGATGAATGCATTTGGATTCGGTCGATTTGTTCCCGGATTCGTGTTCTATTGTCCCGTATGCGGGGAACGGCTTGAGATTGTTGAGCCTGACGATCCAAGGTTGAAAAAGTAAACAGATATATAAAGGAGCGGGATATGATAAACTATAAATGGTTGCGCATTATAAACTACTTGTATATCGTGGTGGCAATAGCGGTAATAGGCCTTAGCCTTACAATACCGCCCAGGGCATCGGCGCTAAGACGCGCATTGCCGGCTATTGTTGCTATACTGTCAATAGATGCTCTGCGTTTATTGCCGGCGATAATTATCCGCTGCCCTAAGTGTCGTTCGCATAAGGTAACAGCACCGTTTCCGATGGGACAACTTAAACCGGGAAAGATTATTTATTGCCCCGTATGCGGGGAACGGCTTGAGGTAGTCGAACCCGACGACCCAAGGTTGAAGAAGTAAAGCGCGATAAACGGCAAATTATTGACAGCGCGGTAAATCGCGATTATACTGTAAACAGGGAAAGTATGAAGTTGTCTTTACCCGCGTAGTTTATACGCGGGTGCAGCATAATATGAAGAGGAGGTGTTAGCATGGCTACTTCGTCTATCACGAAAGAATTTCGCGTGAAAGACCCTGACGCTTTTGAGCGGCTGAAAGCGGAACTTGAAAGCAAGCCCGCACGGAAACAGGCGGTTGATTCCCCTTCTCTTAAAAAGGGTAAAGAAAAATTAGCCACCTTTGTATTTCATTAAGTGATTTGGCAGAGAGAGCATCGGAAACGGGCAGCGAAAGCCGCCTGTATGATGCTCTCGATCATTTTAGATGCTGTAAAGATAACGACATAGAGACATTCCTTAGAAAAAACGCATTTGAGTTTATAAACCGCGGCTGGTGTTCGGTATATCTTATCGTTGACGAGGCGGCGTTTGACGCGGGGGAGATAAAAATAGATGCGTACTTCACCCTTTCCCATAAATCACTGATTCCGGAAAACGTATCAAAGTCAAAAATAAAATCCGCCAGCGGGGACAAGGATTCAAAATCCCTCCATTTTGTTTTGATAGGCCAGCTGGGCAAATACATTGAAAAACTGCCTGACGGAACGGAACTTAGGGCTGGAATAGCATCTGGCGAAATACTTGACTATGCCTTTGAGGTAATACGCGCGTCCAACAGCCTTATACCGTGCCGCTGTGCGCTGGTTGAATGCAGCGAAGAACCGAAGGTTCAGAAGGCATACACGGACTATGAATTTAAGTTCTTTCAATACGACCGCGACGGCGGACATTATCAGTTCTATAAAAGAATATAAGAGCCTATCCGCTATGGATAAGCTCCTTATTTCTATTCACCATTCTACCCACACATGTGACCGGAACGGGCGGGTTAATGCATGGTTTTGTGCAGCAGCGCCGCGCCCACAAGGCCCGCATCGTTGCCGAGGGTGGCCTTGACTATGCTTGCGAAGTTGTCGTAAAAGCTCATCTGCTTAACGTATTCGCGCACGGGCTTGAGCAGAAACTCGCCTGCGCCGCTTACGCCGCCGCCTATGGCGATGCGCTCGGGGTCGATTATGTTTATGAGCGATGCTATGCCGCAGCCCAGAGCATGGGCATATTCGGTGAATATGGCTTTTGCCGCGGGGTCACCCGCGCGGGCGCAGTCTATAACAAGCTTTGCGTTTATGTTAGCGGAGTCGCCGTGGCTTAGGGCGGCTATCATGCCGTTTGGCGCGGAGGAGAGGGAACGCACGCCTTCGCGTATGAGCGCGGTTGCGGAGCAGCAGCTTTCAAAGCAGCCCTTCACGCCGCAGGAGCATTTTTCGCCCGCGGCCATGTTCATTATGAAATGCCCCAGCTCCACGCCGTTGCCCATGCCGCCGGTGAAAAGCGAACCGTTCAGTATTATTCCGCCGCCAACGCCTGTGCCCAGCGTTATAAGCACGCTGTTTGCGTAACCTTTAAGCGAACCGCGCATATATTCCGCCCATGCCGCCGCATCCGCATCGTTTGCCATAAGCACGCGCACGCGGCTGTTAAGCTTGCGCTCTATCAATTCCGGCAGGGGATGGTTCTTAAAGCCGAGATTGTAGGCATTGAGCACGGTACGCTTATCGCGGCTGATGCTGCCGGGGACGGCAATACCCACGACGTTCAAAAGGGAAAGCTTATCCTCCGCGGCTTCGGGTATTGCATCGGCAAGGGCTTCTATCATTTGGGCTATTATGCCGCTTGCCTTGTCCGGCTCGTTCTTAGGATAGGGCGTTTGCAGGCGCATAAGCTCCTTTTCGCCCGAAAACAGCGCGCCCGCAATATGCGACCCGCCAACGTCAAAACCAATATCGTATCCTGCTTTGTTCATCATTTTTTACCCTCAAACATGCTCTCCATGCGTTTTGCAAAATGGCCCGAAGTGTCGTACCCAAGCTTTTTGAGCAGGAAGTTCCTTGCCGCCACCTCTACAACAACGGCAATGTTCCTGCCCGGGCTTACGGGAAGGACGGTGGTGGGTATATCAACGCCCAGCAGCTCCGTCCGCTTTTCCCGCGCGCCTATGCGCTCGTACTGCGCAGTGGGATCAAACATCTCAAGATCCATTATAAAATCAATGCTCTTTTCGTTTACCGCCGAGCCTACGCCGAAAAGATATCTCACGTCCACAATGCCTATGCCGCGAACCTCTATAAGGTACTTTGTGGCCTCGGGCGCTGTACCAACTATGCGCCCGCTTGCAACGCGGGTTATGCGCACAACGTCGTCCGCAACAAGCCTGTGCCCCTGCTTTATCATCTCAAGCGCGGTTTCGCTTTTGCCAAGGCCGCTTTCGCCCCGCATCAGTATGCCAACGCCGAAAACGTCCATCAGCACGCCGTGTGTAAGCATGCTGGGCGCAAGCTTGCGGGAAAGATAATTGCTTATCCTGTGGCCTATGTCGTCCGTTTTCTGGTGCGAAAGGAAAACGGGCAGGGAGTGTTCCCGCGCGCTTTCGATAAGCTCCTTAGGCGGCATGTTGCCGCGGGCGCAGACTATGCACGGCACGCCGTAGGACATGAACTTTTCCATCCTTGCGCGCACCTCCGCGCCGCTGAGTCCATAGAGATAGTACATTTCGCTCATGCCTATTATCTGCACGCGGCGGCTTGAAAAATGGTCATAATACCCCGTGAACTGCAGGCCCGGGCGGCCTATTTCGGCGCTGGTGAACGTTACCGTGCCGCCGCTGCCTGTTAATGGTTCAAGCTCCAGCTCCTCGCTCAGCTTGTCCACCGCAAGAGTTATGCTTTCGGCCATTGCTTTTATTTCATTCCCTTCAGGATAATGTTGTCTATGAACCATGCGGCTGCCATATCCTCGCACCTGGGGAGGACTACGTTTGCCGCGCTGAGTATTTGCGGATGCGCATTGGCAACGGCCGCGCCTATGCCGGCGTACTGTATCATTTCAAGATCCAATAGATTATCGCCCACGGCGGCCGTCTCCCCGCGCTCTATGCCAAGATAGTTGGCAACCCATTCAAGCGCGCTGCCCTTGTGCGCATTTTCCGCATTGAACTCAACGAACCCGGGCACGGAGCCTGAAACCTTCAGTTTGCCTTCGTAGCGCTTGCCAAGCATTGTTATAAGCTCCTCCGCGCGCTGCGGTTCGGTTATATATAGTACCTTTGGCACGTTGTGCCATGTTTTTTCGCCAACCTCGGCGTCTACCGTGCGCGGCAGGCCGAGCCTTTGGCTGTATGCGTCAACATACGGGTTTTCCTCGGCAAAAACTATGCCATCGCCCTGATATATGTGCGCATGCACGTTAAGCTCCTTTGCAAGGGCGAGAAGCTCCTTTACCATCCTTGGGTCAAGCTCGGTTGTATAAAGGGCCTTGCCCGTAACGGTATCGTTTATTACCGCGCCGCCGTAGTTTATTATCGGCCCCTGCACGCCCATGGCCTGCCATATATAGGACGAGCCGTGGAAGCCGCGGCCCGTGGCAACGGTTACGAATATCCCCGCGTCCTGCGCGCGCTTTACGGCGTCCAGATTGGCTTGCGGCACGGTGCGCGGTTCTTTGGTGAGCGTATCGTCAATATCGAACGCAATAAGCTTTATCATTGTGAGTCCTCCTGATGATGAAAGTGGTCATACACGGCTTGGGCTGCCGTTTTGTTCATGCCCTTTACCGCGCATAACTGCTCCTTGGTAGCGGCGGCAATAGCGTCCCGCGTTACGAATGCATCAAAAAGCAAACGCTTGCGCTTATCGCCGATGCCATCTATGTTATCAAGCTCGCTCATCAGTGCGCTCCTAACGTGGAGACTTCTATGATATGATATTGCGAACCTGTGCGCTTCGTCCCTTATGCGCTGAATAAAATGCAGCGCGCCGTCGCCGCGGGGAAGGATTATGCTCTCCTCCCTGTCCGGAACGATTATTTCTTCGTTGCGTTCGGCAAGGCCTATTGCCGGAATGTAATCAAGCCCGAAGCGGCTTAGTACCTCCAGCGCAACGTTAAGCTGCGTCCTGCCGCCGTCCGTTATCAATAAATCGGGCAGCTCCGCAAACCTTTCATCATTTTGGGTCACTTTTTCAAACCGCCTTGTCAGCGCCTCCCGCATGGCGGAAAGGTCGTCCCCGCCGTGGTTCAGCTTCAGCTTAAAGCGGCGGTATTCCTTGGGGGCTTTTTTGCCGTCTATAAACACCACCATGCCGGAAACCGTGTCCCTGCCGCGGATATGCGAATTATCGAAGCATTCTATGCGCCGCGGAAGCTCCTCAAGCCCTATATGCCCGCAGAGCTGCGCAAGCGCGCCCTCACCGCGTTCCCATGAGCGGTGCTCAAGCTCCCGCTGCTTTTTTATTGCGTCCATGCCATTTTGGTAGGCAAGCTTTATCTGCTCCGCCTTTTCGCCGCGCACGGGGCAGATGAGCTCCACCGCGCCGCCGCGCTGCTGCTTCAGCCATGCCGTAAGCTCGTCCGCGCCGGAGGGCATGTCCTTAACGAGTATCTCGCGGGGGATGATGCCGGAGCCTTCGTAATACTGCTGCAAAAACGCGGCCATTATTTCTCCCGCGTCCTCGCCCAATGCATCCATGGCGTAATGCTGGCTGCCTATAACGCTGCCGCCGCGCACGAACAGGGCGAATATAACGTCGTCCTCGCCGTCCCGCGCAAGCGCGAACACGTCCCGCTCAGCGCCGGTCTTTGTCATCATTGCGCGCTGCTTTTCGCCCATGCGCTCAACCGCGTCCGCCCTGTCGCGGAACTGGGCGGCCTTTTCGTATTCCATATTGTCGCTGGCCTTTTGCATCTGCGCGCGGAGCATATTGCACACGGGGGCGGTGTCCCCCTCAAGGAAGCTCACAACGCTATCGAGCAGCTTATGGTATTCCTCCCGCGTTACGTTGCCCGAACACGGCGCACAGCATTTGTTTAAGTGATACATAAGGCACGGCCGCTCGCGCCGGGCAATGGCCTTGGCAATATCCTTTTTGCAGTGCCGCACGGGGAACATATCGCGTATGCAGCTCAATGCGTCCCTAAGCGTTACGGCGCTGAGATACGGGCCAAAGTAGCGCGCGCCGTCGTTCTTGGCGCGGCGCACGACCTCGAACCGGGGAAAATCCTGCCTTTCATCAAGGCGGACATAGGGGAAATGCTTATCGTCCTTCAGAAGAATGTTATAGTGCGGCTGAAGGCTTTTGGTCATTGCGGCCTCAAGGGTCAGCGCCTCTGTTTCATTGGCGGTGAGTATATACTCAAAATCCGCAATGTGGCTTACCATTGCCCGCACCTTTGGGCTCATGTTCTTTTGGGAATGGAAATACTGGCGAACGCGGTTCTTCAAATTGACCGCCTTGCCGACATAGATTATTTCTCCTTCCGCGTTGAACATTCTGTATACGCCCGGGTGATCCGGCAGGAGCTTAAGCTTTTCCTCTACCAACTGATTCATGGGACGTATTATACGATGTTTTGGAGCAAATTTCAATCCGGCTCGGTGCTTGGGTCGGTATCACGGGTGATTATGATTATGGTTTCGCCGTCTGTACCGGCGGAAAGCTCGCGGCGGATGAGCTCCTCCATGGCGGCGCGGAGGGCGCACAGGCGTATCAGATTCGCCGCATCCGTAAGGCGGAAACGCAGAAAGCCTTCTATATTAAGTGCAGATTCGGCCTTGGTATACTCCGTAAGGCGGGAGAGGGCATTGGCAAAAAGGCTTGCCCTGCGCGGCACGCGGCGCATTAGCTCCCCCGCGCGGACGGCGGCGCGCTCAGCCTCGGCGGCTTCAAGCGGATATGCTTTAAGCTCGCGCTTTATCTCCTCCGCTGCGGCGTCGTTGAGCAGAACGTGGCACAGCGCCATGCATAGCTGCTCCCGCGCTTCCCCGTCCCGCGTTATCACGGCGGCCTTCTGCCCTTCTCCCCTTACCCCAACGCCCTCCGCGCCCCTCAGCGCGCGGCGTATCCTGTCCGCTATGTCAATGCGGTAGTCTATCGTTTCTATGCTGTATTCCCTCATGCTGCCCTCCCTGCGCGGGCGCCGGTTTGCCCCGCATTGCACCATATTCAAAATACCGCCGTATGGGTGCGTGTCTTTTTGTTTTTTGTGTTGACATAAGGCAAGCGGCGGGTTTATAATCCGATTAAATATTTCCTTTGGGGTCTACGCGGGAACAGTACCGCGGATATTGCGGCCCAGAGAGGCGCGCCGATAGTGCTGCAAGCGCGCCGCCGCAAGCCGAGCATATGGGAACACCGGCCCGCTACTTAAAGGCGCAGCAGGAGCGATACATCCTGAACTAAAGTGGGTTTTATTTTATTAGACCAATTAGGGTGGAACCGCGGATGAGATAAGCATCGTCCGTCCCTTGCGTATGCGCTTGGGGCGGGCGTTTTTTGTATGCGCCGTTCCGCTTCGGGCAAAGATTTTTTACTTCATAAGGAGGATATTATGAACATCACATTCCCAGACGGATCCGTAAAGCAATTTGAAGACGGCATGACAGCCCTTCAAATAGCCGAAACAATAAGCCAAAAGCTTAAAAAGGCTACCCTTGCCGCCGAAATAGACGGCCAGCGCGCGGATGCCTTCCGCCCCATACACGGCGACCATACGCTCAAGCTGCTCACCTGGCAGGATGAGGACGGCCGCTGGACAATGCGCCACACCGCGTCCCATATACTGGCGCAGGCCGTGAAGCGCGTGCATCCGGAAGCCAAGCTTGCAATAGGCCCCGCAATAGAGAACGGCTTCTATTATGACTTTGACGCGGAGCCCTTCACCCCGGAAGATCTTGAAAAGATTCAGAAGGAGATGGAGAAGATAATTGCCGAAGCGCTGCCGCTGGAGCGGTTTGAAATGCCCCGCGCGGAGGCGATAGAATACTTCAAGCAGAAGGAAGAGCCCTATAAGGTTGAGCTTATAGAGGACCTGCCCGAGGACGCGATAATAAGCTTCTATAAGCAGGGGGACTTCGTTGACCTGTGCGCCGGCCCTCACGTTGAAACAACGGGCAAGGTAAGGTTCGTAAAGCTGATGAGCGTTGCGGGCGCGTACTGGCGCGGCAGCGAGAAGAACAAGATGCTGCAGCGTATTTACGGCACGGCGTTTGAAAAGAAGGCCGACTTGGACGAATACATAAACCGCATTGAGGAGGCCAAGAAGCGCGACCACAGGAAGCTTGGGCGCGAGCTGGGGCTGTTTGCCCTGCTTGAGGAAGGCCCCGGGTTCCCGTTCTTCCTGCCCAAGGGAATGGTGCTTAGGAACACGCTGCTTGATTACTGGCACGAGGTGCATAAGCGCTACGGCTACGTTGAAATTTCAACGCCCATAATACTTAACCGCGATTTGTGGCTGCGCAGCGGGCATTGGGACCATTATAAGGACAACATGTATACCACCGTTATAGACGGCGAGGATTACGCAATAAAGCCCATGAACTGCCCCGGCGGAATGCTGGTATATAAGACAGAGCCGCATTCCTACCGCGAGCTGCCGCTGAGGATGGCGGAGCTTGGCCTTGTGCACAGGCACGAGCTTTCCGGCGCGCTGCACGGGCTGTTCCGCGTGCGCTGCTTCACGCAGGACGATGCGCACATATTCATGACCTGGGACCAGATGGAGCAGGAGATACAGAACGTTGTAAGGCTGTTTGACGAGGTGTACTCCACCTTCGGACTCAGCTACCAGATAGAGGTTTCCACCATGCCCGAGGATCACATAGGCGAAAAGGAAACATGGGACATGGCCACGGATACGCTCAAGCGCGCGATAGAGCACATGGGCAAGACCTATGTTATAAACGAAGGCGACGGCGCGTTCTACGGCCCGAAGCTGGACTTCCACCTTTCCGATTCGCTTGGACGCACATGGCAGTGCGGTACGATACAGCTGGATATGCAGATGCCTGAGCGGTTCGACCTTGAATACGTTGGCGCGGACGGCGAAAAGCACCGCCCCGTTATGATTCACCGCGTGGTGCTGGGCAGCATAGAGCGCTTCATAGGCGTTATAACGGAGCATTTCGCGGGCGCGTTCCCATCGTGGCTTGCTCCCGTGCAGGTGAAGGTGCTTGCAATGACAGACCGCACGCATGAGGCCGCGAAGCAGATTGCCGACAGCCTTGACAAGCTGGGCATCCGCGTGGAGACGGATCTGCGCAATGAAAAGATAGGCTTCAAGATTCGCGAGGCGCAGATGCAGCGCATACCTTACATGCTGATAATAGGCGACAAGGAAGTTGAAAACAACGTTGTTGCCGTGCGCAGCCGCAAGGGCGGCGACCTGGGCACGATGCCACTTGCCGCGTTTGAAGAAAAGCTTATGGAGGAGGTCAAAACCCGCTCCATCAGCGAATGCGTGACGAAGTAAATATTGTGTTGATATGGGGGACGGGAGACCGTTCCCCTTTTGTTTTATCAACGGAGAGAGTTCACCCACTCTAACCCCCCTTTCCGCACATCTGCATCCCTATCGTCCCTGAAAAAACTCAGGCAAATAGCCGCTTAGGTACGATAGGGACGCAAGGGACGATAGTGTGTGAAAGGGGTTAGGGTGGTTTAACTCCGCATCTCAAATATTATTGCGCATAAACGCACAAAGCATGGTATAATAAGCATATGTATAAGATTATGATTGTTGAGGACGACGCGGTCATTGCCGCCGAAATACGGGATTATCTGTGCCGGTGGGATATGCAGGGGCATATCGCGCACAGGCTGGACGACATTGTGGGAGAATATATCCGCATAAAACCGCAGCTTATTATAATGGACATCGCGCTGCCGTTCTATAACGGCTTCTATTGGTGCCAGCAGCTGCGGCAGTTTTACGATACGCCCATAATGTTCCTTTCTTCACGTGCGGACAATATGGACATTGTTATGGCCGTGAACATGGGCGCGGACGATTATCTCGTCAAGCCCGTATCCATGGAGGTATTGGTCGCCAAGGCGCAGGCCATGCTCAGACGGACGTATGACTACCGTACACCACTGCTGCCAACGGTGCAGGGCGCGCGGTACGACTCCGCGGCGCTGTATATCGAAAAGGACGGCGTGCGCGTAAAGCTTACGCCCAACGAAGGTAAGCTGCTTTCCTGCCTTATATCAAAGCGCGGCAAGGTTGTTTCGCGGGAGGAGCTTATGATATCCCTTTGGGACAGCAACGAGTTCGTTGACGACAATACGCTGAGCGTGAACATGAACAGGCTAAGAAGAAAGTTTGAAGAAGTGGGCGTGAAGAACTGCATAGTGACGCACCGTGCGCGGGGGTATGCGCTGGATGGCTAAGGCGCGGAGCTATATACGGCACCGTGCGCCGTTCGTTGCAATGTATGCAATAAGCATGCTTTGCGTTATCGGGATAGCCTTCTTTGCGGGGGAAGATATGAGCGTTGCGCTGTATACGGCGCTTATAATAAGCTTCTTTTTCGCGTGCATAGCCGTTGTTGATATTGACCGCTATGCAAAAAAGCTGAAAACGCTTGACGAGCTCTGCGGCACAATAACGCATCTGAGCCGCGCCCTGCCGCGGGGCGAAGGCGGGCTTGAAAAGGCGTATGCGCACGTGCTTGAAGAACTTTGCAATGAATACGATGCCCTGAGCGCGTCCGAAACGGCGCGTAAGCAGGAATCGCTTGATTACTATACCCTTTGGATACATCAGATAAAAACGCCCATAGCGGCGATGAGGCTCCTTTTGGAGCAGGACGGCGACCGCGCCGTGATGCGGCAGGAGCTTTTCAAAATTGAACAATACGCCATGATGGCGCTAAGGTTCATAAAGCTTGAAAGCATATCGAGCGACATTGTGCTTGCCCCGTGCAGGCTGGATTCCGCCGTTAAGGAGCAGGTGCGCAGCCATTCGATACCCTTTGTTTATAAGGGACTGAGCGTAAGCGTAAACGTTAGCGGGCAAAGCATAATGACGGACAAGAAGTGGCTTGGATTCATAATAGAGCAGCTTATTTCAAACGCCGTTAAATATACCAACAAGGGTGGCGTGACAATATGCGGGGACGCTAAAACGCTCAGTATTGAGGATACCGGCATAGGCATAATACCCGAGGACCTGCCCAGAATATTTGAAAAAGGATACACGGGCTATAACGGCCGCATAGACGACCGCTCAAGCGGAATAGGGCTTTATATGGCAAAGCGGGCGGCGGACGCGCTGAGCATACGCATAGGCGTTGAATCAAGGCTTGGCAGGGGGACGCGGTTCACGCTTTACTTCCCCGATTGCGAAAGAGAAATATATAAGTGACAAAACTGTAAGATTACACGGCCCATCTGTAAGCTGACGCTATGGCAGATGGGTTTTGTTATGCGGTAAAATAAGTGCATGACAAACGGAGGAATGAAAATGGAACTGTTAAAGGTATCAAATATTACCAAGGTATATAACACCGGCAAGGGAATGCGCCAGTTTAAGGCGCTAAACGGCGTTTCCTTCGACGTGCACGAAGGCGAATTCGTGGCCATAATGGGCCCCAGCGGCTGCGGCAAAACCACCCTGCTGAACATATTGGCAACGCTTGATAAGCCCACCTGCGGCGAGGTATTGCTCGATGGGCACAGCTTCAACCGCGTTAAGGACAGCGAAAGCGCGCGCTTCAGGCGGGAGCATCTTGGCTTCGTATTCCAGGACTTCAATCTGCTGGACAGCTTTAACCTGAAGGACAACATACTGCTGCCGCTTGTGCTTTCCCGCATGGAAGTGAACGAGATGGAGCGCAGGCTTTCGCCCATAGCGAAAATGCTCGGCATAGAAGAGCTGCTGACAAAGTTCCCTTATGAGGTTAGCGGCGGCGAAAAGCAGCGCGCGGCGGTGGCAAGGGCAATAATCACCGATCCGCGCATACTCCTTGCGGACGAACCCACAGGCGCGCTCGATTCAAAGAGCAGCAAGCGCCTGCTCGATAACTTTGCCCGGCTTAATTCCCAGGGCAAAACAATACTCATGGTCACGCACAGCGCATTCGCCGCAAGTTATGCTTCCCGCGTGCTGTTTATACGCGACGGCGGCATCTTCAGCCAGATATACCGCGCGGAGGAGAGCAACGCCGCGTTTTTCGACCGCATAGTATCAAACCTTAGCGTGCTTTCGGAAGGGGGCAACGGCCTTGTTTAATGCCTTTTATGCAAAGCTTGCCCTTGCAAATATCCGCAGGGATAAGCGCACATATGTGCCGCACATAATTGCCACGGCGGTGATAAGCGGCGTGTATCTTTTGATAGCGGGGCTTATGTTTTCCTACGGCCTTGCCAATTTGACCAGCGGGGAAACCACGCAGGCCATGTTCTCCTTCGGCATGGTGGTTTTCAGCATATTCGCGTTTTTCTTCATGCTGTATGTGAACAACTTCCTTATAGGCCGCAGGAAGCGGGAATTCGGCCTGTATGCGGTGCTGGGGCTTGAAAAGCGGCATGTGGGCCGCGTGCTTAGGTGGGAAAACCTGTTCACGCTGGGCCTGGGGCTTATATTGGGCATAGTCTGCGCGCTCATATTCGGCCAGCTTGCGTTCTGGATACTGCTCAAGCTTATCGATTGCGCGGACGGCAGCCGCTTCGTTATAAGCGCAAAGGCGTACGCTATAACGCTTGTGTTCTTCGGCGGCATATTTATAGTGACAAGCGTATATAACACGCTGCGCGTGCGCATTGCGAACCCCATGGAGCTTATACGCGCCCCCAAGAAGGGCGAAAAGGATTCAAAAATGCTTTGGCCGCTGGCGATACTTGGCGTAATAATGCTTGCGGGGGCATACATCGTGGCATGGAAGATAGATAATTCCGCCGTTGCGCTGGGCATATTCTTCCCGCTGGTAATAGTTGTAATAATTGCAACGTACATCGTTATGGAATACGGCAGCATTGCCTTCCTGCGCGCCGTTAAGGCCAACAAGCGCATATATTACCGCCCGTCAAGCTTCATTGCCATATCGGGCATGATACAGCGCATGCGCCAAAACGCGCGCTCCCTTGCCACAATATGCATACTGTCCACAATGCTTGTTGTTACCGTATCGGGCACGCTGTCCCTTTACGCCGGGCGGGAGGAGATGCTGCGCGAGCTTAATCCCCACGACGCTGAGATTTCCATCCACTTTGTGGATAAGGACAACGGCTATCCCTTGCCCGATAAGGCGGAGCAGGAAAGAATAATAGGCGACATAGAGCAGCTTTTGATAAACAGCGCGGCGAAGCACGGCGTTAAAATATCCAAGGAACGTTTCGTCGCGGGCTATGATGACTCGCAGTATTGCGACGCGGCAATAGACATGCCGGAGGTTGACCAGCGCACGGGATTAGCCATAATGGAGGATTTTTACGATGCGCTTGACGCTTATCACGATGCATATAACCGCGGCAGCGCATGCTACCTTGTGCGCGGCTCGAAGGACATTTACAACAATCGCGCGGAAAACTACGCCATGTATGGCGGGCTGCTGTTCCTGGGCGTGTTCTTCGGAATGCTGTTCCTTGCGGTAACGGTGCTTATAATTTACTTCAAGCAGATTTCCGAAGGCTATGACGACAAGGCGCAGTTCGATATTCTGCAAAAGGTTGGCATGGACGACAGGCAGGTCAAGTCCACCATCAATTCGCAGGTGCTGTGGATGTTCTTCATCCCGCTGGGCATGACGCTTCTGCATATGCTTTTCGCGTCAAAGATTATGAGCTGCATGCTCGGCACGTTCCAGCTAAATGATTATGCGCTGATACTTCGCTGCATCGGCGTAACATGCGCGGCGTTCATGCTGCTTTACCTAATTGAATACAAGCTGACCGCGCGGGTGTATTACAAAATAGTCCGCTGGTGAGCAAATGCCGCAGGGGCGATATGTCTTTGCGGCTTTTTTACATATGTGAACAAAATGTGAACAGTTGCCGCGGCAGCGCAAGCCGGGCAATGCCATTGCTATGGTTGTAAATTATGCAAATTGCATAAAAACATTAGAGCGAGTGAATAAGGCTGTATAAAAATAAACGGCTTCTTCGATAAAGTGCCGAAATACCTGAATTTTCTGGGGGGGGGGGCGACTTGTAAATATACATAAAACATGAAAATAAATTAATTGCCGCGAAAAGGTTGAAAAAATCTTTGCTTATGGTAAAATTATTATAAGCTTAGCCGGGTGCGTTGCGAACATTGAGCGGCTGACAAGTTGGTCAAGTGGCTCGGGCTTATGCCGGAGCCTTTATTTTCCGTGCCGGCGGGAGGGGGCTTGCACAGCGGGCGCGGCGTATTCGGTTAAGCGGGGAAAAAACACAGAAGAACTTAATAAGGAGGAGGGAATTGCATGAACAAAACCAAACGAGTGCTGTCGGTGGTTCTGGCGGTACTCATGCTGTCTTCGCTGATAGCGGCGCTGGCGATAGCGGATGGTCAACATACCGTTATCATCAACTACGTTTTCGAGAATGGTAAGCAGGCCGCACCTTCGTGGACTGCTACTCTGGCAGAAGGCAGCAATCTCGAACAGACAGTAACGAGCCCGACGGTTGTGGGCTACGAGCCTGTCCAGGCAACCGTTGATGTTACTGTTAACAACATAACCGAGAACAAGACTTATACAGTAATCTACCATCCGGCGAACGTAGGCTTTACTGTTAACCACTATTTGCAGAACGTTGCGGACAACAACTATACGTTGTACGTATCGGAACGCCATGACGGCTTCACCGAGAGTGAAGTAGGCGATGGCCTTGCCGAAACATATCCCGGCTTTGCAGCACTGCTGTATAATACCAAAGCCAAGGTGGCGGCGGACGGCAGCACCGTGGTCGAGATATATTACGACCGCAATTACTACATGATGAGCTTTAATCTTGACGGCGGCTACGGCGTAGAACCTATCTATGCCCGCTATGGCGCGTCCGTAAAGGTTGAAAATCCCACTAAGCCCGGGTATACGTTTAGCGGTTGGGAACCTCAAGTGCCCGCAACCGTTCCGGCAGAAAACACCACCTATAAGGCGAAGTGGACACCCGGCGAGTCCGGCTTTACCGTCGTATTCTGGTATGAGAATGCCAACGATGACGGCTACAGCTATGCGGGAAGCATTAAGCCCACTAACGTTGCCCCAGGCACAAAGGTGAACAGCGGCGATTATAAGAATAGTGCTTTTACCGGCCGTGATGACACTCATTTTACCTACAATGAAACTAAAGCCGAAACCGTGACCGTAAAGGGCGACGGCTCCACCGTGCTGAATGTGTATTTCACGAGGAATAAATATACGCTGACGTTTAAGGAAGCCGTAGTGAATTGCGGAAAAGTGGAACATGAGCATAGCCATAGTGAGTGCTGTACAAAAAAAGGCATCCACTTTAGCCACAATACGGAAAAATGCCCTTACGGTTATGAGCATACCCATAGTAGTTCATGCTATAAGGATTTAACCGTTACCGCAAAGTATGGTGCTGATATTCATAATAATTTCCCGATAAAAGATGGTGATAAAACCATTTGGTGGATAGTGCCTGACAATACGGAAACATATGGTAAATTAACTGAACAGACATATCTCGGCAGTATTGACACTATGCCCGGCGAGAACATCACGTTTACAAAAAACGATTCCGAGTCTGGCGCAAAGATTTACTACTATGTAGAAACGATAAATGGAGCAGCTGGCGATACCGCATATAAAGGCAGGAACTATAAACAGTACAAAGTGATCGACCTCGATTACAGCGAAAGTACCAGTTTGACTTACAGAGAGTAATTTCATCCCATTACCGGCTTCACGCAGGGTGAATCCAACCCGTATCTCCCTAAAGACGGGAAAGTAGAGATGCAGCAGAATAACTACCTTTACTACACCCGTAACAGCTACAAGCTGAAGTTCTTCAACTACAATGGCTTTGTAGCGGATAAAGAACAGAACGTTCAGTATGAAGCACCGCTGAAGGGTAAAGCCTTTACGCCTGCTTATCCTGCTGGCCTTGAAGCAAACGCTTATGAGTTCGCCGGATGGTATACCACCGAGGGCTGCTTCGACGGTTCCGAGGTAAAGTGGGACACCGCAAAGATGCCCGCGGGTAACGTTGTTGTCTACGCCAAATGGGCGCCCAAGACCCACACGGTAAGGACGTTCCTTGACAAGGATTCTATGAGCGGCACCCCGCTGAGCAGCGAGACAGTTGCGCACGGTAACCTTGCCACCAAGCCTACTGACCCCAAGAACGACGAATATGTATTCGTTGGCTGGTTCTATGAAGAAAACGGCGTTGAAAAGGCGTTCGACTTCTCCATGCCCATTGTAAAGGATTTGAACCTCTATGCCAAGTGGAGCAGCAATACGCTGGTCACTTATACTATCAAGTATGTGCTTGAAAAAGATGGTACTACTGTGATAGCAGACGAGACCACCGGCAGCGCGCTTGCGGGCACCACCCTGACATTCGAAGCCAAAACCGGAGACGAACTGAACGAAGGTTATCAGAGCGGCTACTTCCCCAATACCGGCAGCCACTCCCTGACCATGGATATCAATGGCAATAACGAATTTACGTTCGTGTATGTGGCAAAGGAGAAGGTTGGCTACACCGTAAGGTATCTTGATAAGGCAACCGGCGAGCCTGTTGTAGTAAACGGTGTTTCCACTCCCGATAAGACAGGGGAAACCTCCGATGCCATAATTACCGAGAAGTTCAAGGTAATTACGGGCTATATGCCTGACAGTTACCAGAAGCGACTCGTACTCAGTGCAGACCCAGAGAAAAACGTGATAACGTTCTGGTACACCGAGGATAATGTTCACGCGCCCGTGCAGATAGTGCATTGGATACAGAACATAGCGGGCGAGGGCTATACAGAGTATCAGAGCAGCACGAACCTGAACGGTGAGATAGGCCAAACCTATACGGGAACTCCGCTGACCATACCCGGATTTACCTATAATGCGGAAAAGAGCAATGCCAGCGGCGAGCTTACGGCAGAAGGCCTTGAGCTGAACCTGTACTATGATAGGGTAAAATATTCGTACACGGTTCGTTATGTCGATGCGGCCGACAACAACAAGGATATCGACCCCGAGGCAAACGTAACAGGTGAAGGACTGTTTGGCGCACAGGTGATAGGTTCCCAGAAGGAATTCAATGGCTATATGCCTGCGGATAACGAGCCTAAGCAGAAGTCCATCATAATCGGCACGGGCACGAATGAGATAATATTCTACTATTATCCTTGCTACTACATCGGCCATGTGCGGAGCGGCAGCTTAAACAATACCGACACCATCCGCCTGATCGGCAGCAAGGCGAACCTCACCGAAGCCGTCACCCCCGGCTACCTCTACGGCGGCGCGTTTACGGACGTAGCTTGCGACGCTGATCACGTGCAGACGTTTACGCAGGGCGAAAACGCCATCAACTTCACACCCGTAAAGGGCGAGACGTACTACATTTGGGAGGTAAGTGAAACTTATCTGAAGCCGAGAACTTATGCAATATGGCGTCATGACCCTAATAATAATGGCAGACTCAATGTGGTTGGCCTGTACCTTATGACACATGCCGATCGCCTGAATTACCAGTTTGTAGGCTTTGAAATTGTTGGCGAAAACGCAACATTTGCTAATAAGGAAGTGTACGAGGTGGTAAATGCCAAAAAGGGCGATACCCTGTATCAGCAAATATATGTTAACTTGCAAGGCGAAATGGCAGTAAGCAATGCAGAGGTTGCCGTAACGGATCGCAAGGATGGCTACATAGCGATGCATAAGCTGAGCGAGGGCCAGTTCGCAACATTTGTGGACAAAGGCTTGACATTCCAGCCGTACTGGGTAACGCTTGACGGCATTATTGTCAGGGGCGTGAACAGCAGGGAGTGCAGATATAAAGGCCCCGATAATAGGGATATTACGGTGAATAACAAAGACCGTATTGGCAGCAGTGTAAGCAATTTCGCCACGCCGAGTCAGCAGACAGTTGAAGCGGTAAGTTACTATGCATTCGAAGCGGCTGATGTTGAGGTCGCAACTCCCGATGTACCCGAGACTCCCGAAATTCCGGAAGTGCCCGAAGCGCCCGAAATGACGCTCAACAGCGGTGCTATGTATCTGCGCGCGCAGTACACCTACGAGATGATGACCAACACCGTCAAGTTCATCTCCGCCATAGACGTGAACGAGTGCACCGAATACGGCTTCGTGATAAACGGCGAGGTTGTTAAGTGCGAAGAAGCTGCCGAGACCGTTGATGGTTACGACGCGAACTATCTCTTCGGCGGCAGCGTGAACGGCGCAATGCTGATGAGCTGCAATATGCTGCTGGACGGCCTTGTGGACGGCATGACGCTCAACGTGACCCCGTACTATGTAGCGCTTGACGGCACCACCGTTGTGTACGGCGAGACCCGCACGCTGGTATACCGCCAGTGGGTCGGCCTTGAAGGTTAAGAAGGGGGGACAGCAGAATGAAGAAGTTTGGCTTTGTAATGCCGGAAGTCGGCAACTCTGTTCCGACCCTTGAGCCGGGTACAACAAATGTTCCTATCGGTGGAAGTGCCGGAGCTACATTCCAGAGCATCGGCCCGGGCATAAGCGAGATAATGCTGCCCGACGGCACGATAGTGAACGTTGACCCCCAGGGCAACATACTTAAGGACATAGTGGACTAACCCAATGAGAATCAGCGGAGGGGTCTAATGATCTCTCCGCTGTGTTTTAGTATTATGGAAATTAGTGTAAGACTTGGCGGCGTGCCGCTGATGCTTAGCTGCGCGCATAATGAATATATGCTCACGTATATGCCGTTCGCGTGCTGCGATATGCCGCTGGCGCGCGTTGGCGTGAGCGCGGCGGAGGTGGAACGGCTGCTGCCGCTGTATGAGGAGGGCAGCACCGCGCCGTATGTGGAGCACATGGAGCTGTGTACCCGCGCGTGCGATGCGCTGCTGCCGTTTGAACGGGTAATATTCCATGGCGTGGCGTTCATATGGCGCGGGCAGGCATGGCTGCTCACCGCGCTCAGCGGCACGGGCAAAACCACGCATTATATCCAATGGAAACGCCAATATGGCGGCGAGATTAGCATAATAAACGGCGATAAACCCGTGCTTGACTTTTCGGAGGAGGGCATAAGCGTGCATCCTTCGCCCTGGCGCGGCAAGGAGAACATGGGCAGTATGCGCTCCGCCCCGCTTGGCGGCATAATAATGCTCAAACAGGGGCAGGAGAACGCCATGCGCCGCGTTGAGCCGCAGGAAGCCGTTGCGGAGCTGTTCATGCAGTTCCTGTTCACGCGGTCCACCCCGCTTGACGTGCGGCGGGTCTGCGCGCTGGAGGAGAGGCTGCTGCAAACCGTGCCCGTATGGCAGCTTGTTAACCGCGGAGATGAAGCATCTGCCCGGCTGTGCCACGATACGCTTGCAAAGGAGATGTACAACGCATGAAGTATACCATTCTGCCCGGAATAGTGCGCACGGAGGTGTGCGGCGAAACAATGCTGGTGGCCTGCGGCAGCGCCCGCGGCAAAGCGCCGTATGCCCGCACGCTGAACGAAACGGCTGCGTTTTTGTGGAAACAGCTTGAGCTTGAGCGCGACGAAGCGGCAATAATCGCCGCGCTGACGGAAGAATACGGCATAGATGAGCAAACGGCTCGGGCAGCGTATTCCTCCTTCGCCCAAAAGCTTAAAGAAAGCGGATATCTGCTGGAAGAATAAAGCGAGCATATAAAAACAGACTCACCGTGCTTGGTGGGTCTGTTTTTAGTTTAATTTGAATTTAATATAATTGCCCGTCCATGATTTCCTTGACTATTTCTATGGCGCGCTTGGCATAGGGCGTGAGAACCTTGCCCTTCATGTTAACGGCGCAGAAGTCTATGCGTTTCATCTCATTGCCGACGGAGAACAGGTGCAGCGGCTGCGAAAGGGAAACAAAGCTACGGTAACTGTCTGCGCAGAAGCCAACGCCCTGCCCACGGGAGACCAACTCCATTATGGTTTCCACTTTATCGAGCGTAATTATGTGCTTTGGCGAAACGTGCGCAGATTCGAGTATTTGATCAGTAAACGCGCGCAGGCTGCCGCCGCTGCGGCTGAGGAAGAAACGCTCGTTTTCAAACAGCTTCAGGCTTATCCACGGGTAGCCTTCGTCCGCAGTGGTGGCCAGGGGATAGGCCGAGGCTATCGGGTGGTCAACGCCCGTCATGAACAGCACGGAGTCTCGATATATAGGGTGATACTCATATTCGGACTTCTTCGTTGGGCAGTTGCAGAAGAAAATATCTATCGTGTTGTCCGAAAGCATGGATTCAAGCCGCGATACGGTATCCTCCACAAAGCTGAACTCAACATGCGGATATTCTTCCGAAAATGCGGATACCAGCGGCGGTATCAGGCGGGAAGAACGGAAATACTGAAAGCCCATTCTCAGCCGCCCGCTGATGTTTTCAACAATGCTGGAAATTTCGGCATCGAATTCCTCCTTAAGGCGTATCATCTTCTGCGCCTTGGCAACGTATAACTCACCCGCGTATGTAAGGCGGAATTGCTTGCCAATCCTGTCGAACAGTTTGATGTTTAGCGAGCGTTCAAGGTTGCTGAGGAACAGGCTCAGATTAGGCTGGGATGTATTCAATATTTTGGCCGCTGCGGTAAGGCTGCCTGTTTTTGCTATTGCGCATACATATAGCTGTTCGCGTAGGTTCATGGGAGATCTCCTTCCGGCCACGTTTGGAAAATAAATCAAATCAAACAGCAAGATAAAATTCCATGATACTGATTTTATGCAGATTATATCAGCAGATTCGACAAAAAGTCAAGCATTTTAACATAAATTAATAGAAGAATTTTGCATAAAAATAAATTTGGCAGCCTGAATATTTTTAACCGGCTGCAACGATGATAATAAATACAAAATATAGTTATAAAATATATGTGCTTTACAAATGATGCGAATGCGGTTATATTATCAATAACCCCAAAAGGGTAATCTGATAAGGAGAAATGACATGAAAAAGTACCTGGCAATGCTCCTCGCTTGTGCGATGATATTCGCATTTGCAGCAGGATGCGCACAGCAGAATCCCGCTAATTCTGACGAACCCACTGTTACCAATGCTCCCACCGACGTGGAAGCCACTCCCGTGCAAAATACGGAACTTGTGACCGACGGCAACGAGACCGTGTCCGACAAGGATACCATCAACATAGCCGTTGACCGTGAGCCTGCTACGCTCAATCCCGGCGGCGTATCCAGCAACGTTAACGAAATAATCATGCGCAACGTGCTCGACACTCTGCTCAAGTTTGACGAGAACGCCATCCCCCAGGCTAACCTTGCCACCGAGTGGGAAGCCATTGACGACCTCACTTGGCAGTTTAAACTGCGCGACGATGTGAACTTTACCAATGGCGAGCACTTCACCGCCAAGGACGTTGTGTATTCCATCAATCGCCTTGCAAACACCACCACCGGCGCCAGCGCCCTGACCTACATTGATCTGAGCGGCGTGGAAGCGGTTGATGATTACACCGTGAACATAAAGACCACCAAGCCCTATGCCTTCCTTGAGGCTCAGCTTTGCCAGGCCGTTATGTGCATAGTGAACGAAAAGGCCATCACCGAAATGGGTGAGGATGCTCACGGCCGCGCGCCCGTAGGTACCGGCCCGTACATGGTTGCCGATTGGACCGCCGGCGAAAGCATCACCCTTGAGCGCAACGAAAATTACTGGGGCGAACCCGCCAAGCTTAAGACCGTTGTGCTGAAGATAATGACCGAAGGCACCTCCCGTACCATCAATCTTGAGACCGGTGATATAGATTTGAACTGCCGTCTCCAGACCACCGATATAGACCGCGTTGAGGAAAGCAGCGACATGTATGTGCTCGCCGGCGCCCAGAACACGCTGCGTTATATCTGCTTTAACACCTCCGTTGAACCCCTTAACAATGTAAACGTCCGTAAGGCCCTGTACCATGCGACCGATACCGAGCTTATCCGCGAAACCATATACGGCGTAAAGAGCAGCGAAAAGGCCAACGGCCCCATTCCTCCCTCCTTCCAGGGTAAGAATCACGACCTGCCCGAGTATGAGTACGATCCCGCCAAGGCCAAGGAAATGCTGGCCGCCGAAGGCTATGAAAACGGCTTTGAGGTTTCCTTCATCTACCTTGCCAATACCACCAACAACATGTTTGCCGAAATGCTCCAGTCCATGTGGGCGGAGGTTGGCGTAACGCTCGTGCTTCAGCCCACCGAGAGCGGCACCCTTTCCACCATGCTCAACGCCGGTGACTACGAAGTTGGTACCGCCGCGACCGATATGAAGCTGTGCGACGCGGGCGAGGGCCTGTATGCATTCTTCCACAGCAGCTCCCGCGGCAGCAGTCAGGACCGTACCTGGCTCAACGATGCCGATGTGGACGCCATACTGGACAAGATAGTTACCACCCTTGACGCCGAAGAGCGCAACAAGCTGGTATCCGAGGCCGAGGCCATGATACACGACCTGTGCCCCATGATCTACATCTGCCACCCCTGGCGCGTATACGGTGTGCGTTCCGATGTACGCGGCCTGAAGGTGCTGCCCTATGACATGGAGTACTACTCCAAGCTTTACTTCGTCAACGAAGACTGATTATAAGGTTCTTCCCCTTTAACACCCGGCAGCAGCGTTTGCCCCACGCAGACGGTGCTGCCGGTGAATATTACATTAGGAGGCAATACCATGCTTAAATATATTGCAAGGCGTTTGCTCATGCTTATTCCCGTGCTTCTTGGCGTTATACTGCTGGTTTTTTCGCTTATGTATATCACGCCGGGCGATCCGGTGGACTCATTGCTTGGCGATAATGCAACGCCGGAGGCACGCGAGGCTCTGCGTGAGGAGCTGGGCCTTAACGGCGGCTATTTTGAACGCTTTTTTAATTATGTTGTGCGCCTTCTGCGCGGCGATATGGGCATATGCTATTCCACCCGCCAGAACGTTGCCACGCGCATAGCGCAAACCTTCCCCAATACCGTTAAACTTGCAAGCTTTGCTGTCGCTTTCGCGGTGGTGTTCGGGCTAACGTTCGGCATCGTGTCCGCAATAAGGCAGTATTCAATTATAGATAATATTGTTATGAGCATCTCCATGATTGGCATATCAATGCCGTCGTTCTGGTGCGGACTGCTGCTGATGCTGCTTTTCTGCGTAAAGCTGAAATGGCTGCCGGCATCGGGCTTTGATTCCTTCTCCTGCGTTATTCTGCCGGGCATAGCGCTGGGCGTTAACAGCGCCGCAAGCATAGCCCGTATGACGCGCTCCAGCATGCTGGAAGTAATAAGGCAGGATTATATTTCCACCGCCCGCGCTAAGGGCCTTAGCGAATTTAAGGTGGTAACGGTGCATGCGCTCAAGAATGCGCTTATCCCCGTAATAACCACGATCGGTATGCAGTTCGGCCTGCTCCTTGGCGGCGCGGTGCTTATCGAATCCATATTCGCAATACCCGGCGTTGGCAAAATGATGGTGGATGCGATAAAGTCCAGAAACTATCCCGTTGTTCAGGGCGGCGTGCTGGTGATTGCGCTTTCGTTCTGCCTTGTCAACTTGGTGGTGGATATACTGTATGCATATGTTGATCCGCGCGTGCGGTCGCAATATAAATAAGGGGGGTGCAAGGATGAGCGCGATTTCAACCAAACCAAACGTACCCAAGAAGCGCAGCAAACTGCAGGAAACATGGCGCCGCTTCAGGAAAAACGGCCGCGCGGTAGTTGGCCTTTGCATTGTTATAATACTGGTGCTGTGCGCGGTGCTTGCGCCGATAATTTCGCCGTATGAACCCAATGCGCAGGATCCGCGCAACCGTTTGCAGGGCCCAAGTGCGGGCCATTGGTTCGGCACGGATGAATTGGGCAGGGATATACTCAGCCGCATAATTTACGGCGCACGCATATCCATGTCCGTAGGCCTTATTGCAATATGCATATCGCTCATCGGCGGCGTTACGCTGGGCGCGATAGCGGGCTATTACGGCGGAACGATAGACAATATAATAATGCGCTGCATGGACGTTTTGCTGTCAATCCCGACAATACTTTTGAACATATCAATCGTTGCGGCGCTGGGCTCAGGCTTGCAGAACGTTATGATAGCAATCGGCGTATCGAGCATACCGGGCTACTGCCGCATAGTCAGGGCGAGCATACTTTCCCTTAGGGATCAGGACTTTGTTGAAGCCTCCCGCGCGGCGGGCGCAAACGACTTTTTCCTGATAACGCGGCATATTCTGCCTAACTGCCTTGCCCCGCTTATCGTGCAGGCAACGCTTAGAATAGGCGCGGCGATACTTTCCTGCGCCAGCATGAGCTTCCTTGGCCTTGGCATAGTGCCGCCCACGGCGGAATGGGGCAGCATGCTTTCCACCGGCCGCGACTTCCTGCGCGATGCGCCGCATGTGTGCATATTCCCGGGCCTTGCCATCATGGCGGCGGTGTTCAGCATGAACCTTGTTGGCGACGGACTGCGCGATGCGCTTGACCCGAAGCTGAAGGACTAAGGAGGGAAACACAATGGCGAACGAAAAGCTTTTGGAAATAAAGAACCTTACTGTTCACTATCAGTCCTATGACGCCACGGTGCACGCCGTGGAAAACCTTAATCTCTCGCTTGGCAACGGCGAAACGCTGGGCCTTGTGGGCGAAACGGGCGCGGGCAAAACAACAACCGTAAAGTCCATAATGCGCATACTTCCAACTCCCCCTGCACGGGTAGTATCGGGCGAAATATTCTTCGACGGGCAGGACCTTTTGAAGGTTAGCGAAAAGGAAATGCGCAAAATACGCGGCAAGGAAATTGCCATGATATTCCAGGACCCCATGACGAGCCTTAACCCCGTTATGACGGTTGCGGACCAGATAGCTGAGGTTATACGCCTGCATGACGGCGGCAGCCGTGCCGAAGCGCACAGGAAAGCGTGCGACATGCTGGAGCTTGTTGGCATAAGGCCGGAGCGCGGCAGCGATTATCCGCACCAGTTTTCCGGCGGCATGAAGCAGCGCGTGGTGATAGCAATGGCGCTGGCGTGCAACCCGCGCTTCCTTATAGCGGACGAGCCTACAACCGCGCTTGACGTTACCATTCAGGCGCAGGTGCTGGAGCTGATGAAAAAGCTGAAGGCGCAGTATCAAACCGCGATGGTAATGATAACGCACGATCTTGGCATAGTGGCGGAAATTTGCGACTATGTTGCCATAATGTACGCGGGCGAGGTTGTTGAGTACGGCACGCGGGAGCATATATTCAACTCCACCGCGCATCCGTATACAAAGGGCCTTTTTGCCTGCATACCGGATATATTCACCGAGCAGAACGAGCTTGTGCCCATAAACGGCCTTACGCCCGATCCTACCGATCTGCCGCAGGGCTGCCGCTTCAACCCGCGCTGCCCTTATGCGACCGAGCGCTGCCGGCAGGAGCATCCGGAAAACGTGGAGATTGAACCGGGCCACTTTGTGGCGTGCCATTTGATAAACGGCGGAGGTAACGAAAATGCCTGATAAGCTGCTGGAAGTAAAACACCTTAAAAAGTATTTCAACACCAAGAACGGCCTGCTGCATGCCGTGGACGACGTGAGCTTCGATATTGAGCGGGGCGAAACGCTGGGCCTTGTGGGCGAATCAGGCTGCGGAAAGTCCACCATAGGCCGCGCCATACTGCGCCTGCACGAACCCACCGGCGGCGAGGTGCTGCTGAACGGCGTGGACGTGACAAAGCTTAATAAGCAGGAGCTGCGCGCGCTTAGGCAGAAGATGCAGATAGTGTTCCAGGACCCGTATTCCTCGCTGGACGGCAGGAAGAGCGTTTTTGAAAGCATAGGCGAGCCGCTGGTGATACAGAAGGTCTGCAAGAGCAAAAAAGAATATGAAGAACGGGTATACGAACTGATGGAGACGGTTGGCCTTGCCGAAAGGCTGGTCAATGCCTATCCGCACGAGCTTGACGGCGGCCGCCGCCAGCGCGTGGGCATAGCAAGGGCGCTTGCGCTCAATCCGGAGTTCCTTGTGCTGGATGAGCCGGTATCGGCGCTGGACGTATCCATTCAGGCGCAGGTGCTCAATCTTATGCAGCAGCTGCAAAAGGACAGGGGACTGACGTATCTGTTCATATCCCATAACCTGAGCGTTGTTAAACATATTTCCGACCGCATAGCGGTAATGTACCTTGGACGCATGGTGGAGCTTGCGGACTGCAAACAGCTGTTCAAAAATCCTGTTCATCCGTATACCAAGGCGCTGCTTTCCGCCGTGCCTATCCCCAGGCTTGACGTTAAGACGGAGCGCATATTGCTGGAAGGCGACGTGCCAAGCCCCGTAAACCCCGCGCCGGGCTGCCGCTTTGCGGGCCGCTGCGCGCAGTGCATGGAAAGATGCACCGCTGAACAGCCGGAGCTGAGGGAAATAGAACCCGGCCACTTTGTGGCGTGCCATCTGTGCGACAGATGATTTTGTGGAGGTATACATATAGTGAACACGTTTAAGAAGGTAGTCCTTTCCGGCACGCCGCATGAGCGCGGCGTAACATACGGGCGGGAATGCCGCGAGCTTATAGATCGCACGATAGGCGACTACGAGCGCTATTTTAACAACAAGCCCAACCTTTCATGGGATTACGCAATACAAATGGCGGCCAAGTTCATACCCGCCATAGAGGCGTTTGCGCCGGAACTGATGGAGGAGATGCACGGCATAGCGGAAGGCTGCGGCCGTTCATTTGACGAAATACTTGCCATCAACTGCCGCAGTGAACTGCTACGCTTTGAAGGATCGCACGACGACAGGCACCATAAGGATGCGGAGGAATGTTCCTGCATAGGCGCATTGCCCGAGCGCACCACAAATGGCCATGTGCTAACCGCGCAGAACTGGGACATGTATTACTGGGCGGAAGAACACGGCGTTGTGCTGGAGATATTGCAGGACAACGGGCCGGACTGCTTCTGCCTTACGGAAGCGGGCCAGCTTGCGCGCTACGGCATGAACCAGGCGGGCGTTGGACTGGCAATAAACAGCCTGCCGCGCGAAATTGAGACCGACCCCATAGGCGTGCCGAGCGCGATAGTGCGCCGCAAGTTTATAAGCACCGGCAACTGGGCGGAATGCCTGGACATATTGTTCTCCATCCGCCACATGGCGCCAATGAACTTCCTTGTGTCCAACGGCAATCTGCACGGGGACATGATGTGCATAGAGGCCGGCGCCAACGGCGCGCAGATACTCTATCCCGAAAACGGTCTGACGTATCACACTAACCATTTCCTTTCCCAGGGGCATTTGCTTTACGGGCGCAAGGGCAGCAGCGTGAACCGCTACAATACCATAAAGCGCCTGCTCAGCGGCAAGGAAAAGATAGGCATAGCGGACATGATATCCGTGCTAAACTGCACTTTCGGCGCGCCCGAATCCGTGCTTAACCAGCGAAACAGCCGCGATAAGGAAATAGAGCAATGCGCAACGCTTGCCTGCTTCATAATCGATGCTACCGAGCGCCGCTTCTGGGTGCGCAAGGGCAACATACGCGAAAACCCGTTTGTGGAGTACAAGTGGTCCCGGCCGGATAAAATCTACGCCGAGTGGAGATAACTGCAAGATATTCAGAAAGAGCGGTTCGTTGGGCCGCTCTTTCCGAATTGCAAAATGAATTGTTTGATTTACTTTTTTGTAATGGGTTCAGTTCGCCGCGCCTTCATCATCTGCCTTAACAGCGGAACACGCGGGAGCGGGCGCAACCTTGCGCGGGCGGCCGCGCTTGCGCTTGGGCCGTTCCTCCATAAGCTTAGGCGCCTCCTCGTTTGCATCATCCTGGGTGGAGGATTCATTCCCGTCATGCATTTTTGAATACGCTGTATATTCGCTGCGCAGGTTCTCAATCTGCGTCTGAAATGCCTGCACATCGTCCTTCATCTGACCTGCCATGAGCGATACGAGCGCGTTTGCCATTACCATGGGCGCGGAATAGGAATTGTAATATATCGGCGTATCGGCCTGGCATATAAGCGTTACGGTGGCGTGCCGCGCAACGGCCGATGCGGGGTTTTCCGCCATGCACACTATCGGGATATTGTGCTTAACAAGCTGCTCCGCAAGGAAGGGCATGCGGCTGTTGTCAAGGCGGGGGAAGGACAGCATGAAGAAAGCATCGTTCGTGCGGATGCCGGAAAGCATGTTGGTAAGGAAAATGGTGCTGTCCACATCGAATATCTGCACGTCTATATTCAGCGAACTGAGCCGGTTCTGCAAAAATGGCAGCAGCGTTTTGCTCACGCCCTGCGCAACCAAATGCACCCGCCCGCAGTTCCTTAATATATCGCATGCGCGGTACATGTCGCGCGAGCTGAGATTTTCAAACGTATTCGTGATATTGTCAAGATCCGCCTGCACCACGCGGTGAACAATATCGCTGGTGCTGTTCAGCCCGCTCAGGGCCGATGCAAGGCGCTTGCCGGGATACACGCTCTGCCGCGTATATGCCCTAAGCTCCTTTTTCAAATCAAGGAAACCATTTATACCCAGCTTGTCAAGGCAGCGCAGCACGGTAACGGGCGAGGCGCTCACGCTGTCGCTGAAATCCTTGAGTGATTGAAAACACGCGCGGTCCGGATTATCGGTAATGTAATCCACTATGCGCTTGTGAACCCGCGAAAGGTTGTTGTAGTTGGCATTGATCCGGTCGATTAAATCCATGTGCGTTTCTCCCTTTTTATTTTTTACGTTTACACTATCTGTAAATCAAGTAGTTCAGCTTTGTATCAATATAAGCTGTAACGCGGTATAAATCCTTAATAATACAAAGCTGCGGAAGATATTTTTTATATTATAGCAATTTAAAAGCGTGAATGTCAATTAAATGATAAAAAACTTGTGTATTATTGCCGGAAAATGGTAAACTACATATAACAATTCACCCAAGGAGGAAACCCAATGCTGCTCATTAAAAACGCACACATACGCCCCATGGCGGGCGAGGACATCGCCAACGGCGAAATACTTATAGACGGCGGCAAGATAGCCGGCATAGGCGTTAAGGTGGACGCGCCCGAGGATGCCGAGATTATAGACGCCGAAGGCCGCCTTGTTACCCCGGGCATAGTGGAAGCGCATTGCCACACGGGCGATTCCGCGCGCGCAATAGGCATATCGGCTGACCATAATGAAAAGAACGACCCGCTCACGCCGCAGCTTAGAATAATGGATTCATTCAATCCGTACGATCCGCAGCTCAGGCGCGCCATAAAGGCGGGCGTGACCAGCGGCGTTACCACGCCCGGCAGCGCGAACATAATAGGCGGCACGGCAATGGCCGTAAAGTTCGTTGGCAGGCGGGTTGACGACATGATAATAAAGAACCCTGCGGCAATGAAAATTGCCTTTGGCGAGAATGCCAAGCGCGTATACGGCACGGAGTTCAAAAAGGCGCCCATGACCCGCATGGCAATAGCGTCCATGCTGCGCGAAATACTCTATAAGGCGCGCAATTATATGGAGGCTAAGGAAGCGGGCAAGGAGCCGGCGTTCGATATGAAGTACGAGGCGCTTATACCCGTGCTCAGGCGCGAAATACCCATGAAGGCGCATGCACACCGCGCGGACGATATATTCACCGCCATACGCATAGCAAAGGAGTTCAATCTGCGCATGACGATAGATCATTGCACGGACGGCGCGCTCATTGCGGACATATTGGCGGAAGAAGGCTATCCCGCATTTGTAGGGCCTACATCGGGCGGCACGCCAACTAAGCAGGAGGTTATGAACCGCACGTTTGAAACCCCTGCAATACTGCATAAGGCGGGCGTACCCTTTGCCATAATAACGGACGATCCTGTTATTACGATAGAGGCGCTGCCCCTTTGCGCGGGCCTTGCCGTGCGCCACGGATTGCCGGAGGAGGAAGCATGGAAGGCCATAACCATCTATTCCGCCACATATACCGGCATTGGCGACCGCGTAGGCAGCCTTGAAGTGGGCAAGGACGCGGACGTGGTAATATGGAACGGCAACCCCGTTACAGACATCATCGCAACCGTTTACAGAACCATTGTTGACGGCAATGTGGTATATTGCCAGGGCGACAAGTAAATAAAGCATAAAATAAGCATCCTCCGCGCCGAATATGGTACGGAGGATGTTTCACTTATAAATCATTTTCTGCAAAGTAAAGCATAAGCGCCGCCGCAAGCAGATCCGCGCTGCCGCCTGGGCTTATGTTGCGGCGGATAAGCTCATCGTCAATGCGCATAAGCGTGTCCGCGTCGGCTGTGTCCGCATAGGTACAGAGCCGTTTTACGTATTCAAGCCCGGCTTCTCCCGCGCGGCGGACTATGTTTGTGTCCTCGTTCTGCGCCATCAGCGCCGTAAGCGCGGCGCAGGCTGCGGTATCCATGCCGTTTTGTGCTTCGCGCCGCAGTATAGGCAGCGCGGTATTAAGCGCCAATGCAAAGCCGCCGTGTGCGGACAGCCGCGCCCCGCTGAGACCGTGCGCATCGGAAGCGGCGGAGGAGAATATATCGGCTGCGGTTTTGCATATGCTGCCCGCGCTCACGGGGGCGCCATAGCGTGTCAGCCGCGCCCATGCGGCGGAAATAAGCCCAAGCGAGAATATTTCGCCCTTATGCGTGTTTACGCCGCCCGTTGCGGCAAGCATGTCGCCTTCCGCCTTCAGCCCGTGCATTTTAAGCCGCGCAAACAGCTCTGCATCATCGGCAGGGCCGCATAACCCTTCGCGTGCGCATTGGGCAAAATACGGCGCGGTGATGCATGCGCTGTCAATAAACGTATAGAAATCCATGTCCGTGTGCGCTCCGTTGTTGCGCCGGTCCACAAGGCCGGGCTTTGGCGTGGCGGCAAGCTCGTAAAGCATTGCTCGCTGCGCCGTGCGGCCTATGCGCTCCGCCTGAGCATCCGCATACCATTGCCAAAGGAGCGTATGCACATGATCTGTCAATTCATCAAGCGTATGGCGGCGGCTGCGCGCGCATTCCGCCGCGGGTGCGCTGCATAAAAAGCACCGGCGCGGCTGCATACCTATGTCCGCGCGGGAGACGTGCTCAAACTCATTTGTTATAACGTCCATGTCGAACAGCCTTGCCGCGGGGAAGCTTTCCTCAAGCGCGGTCAATGCGGCCTTGGCGCGGTATGCATCGCCGTATATTGCGGCAATGTATTCGCAGCCGGTTTCGCAGCGGCGGGTGATGCCATCCGCTATCGCAATTCCATGGGAGAGCAGCGCGCGGTTTATCATGTCTACGCCGCTGTCGAACAGCATATCCGCAAGCGCAAACCGCTTCACGGGGCCGGGAATATTAAGCGTGAACGAAACCACGGGCAGGTTATGCTTTTTTATAAGGCCGTGCTGCGCCGCCATGCGCGCTTCCCGCGCAGCAAGCATTGCGCCAAGCTGCACTTCTGCCCCTTCAAACAGCGCCGCGTTCATTATTCAAGCCCGCTTTCGGCATACAGCGCCTCTATTTGTTCTATAAAGTCCAGCATGTACTTCTTCAGGTGCAGGTTTTTGCTGTATACAAGGCAGGTGTTCAGCACGTTTATTTCATCGGTAAGCGGGAATACCTTCGCCCCGTGCAGCGCGTCCGCATCGGTCACGGCCATTGAATACGGCGCGATCATGGCGCAGGCACAGTCCGCCGCAACGCGCCGGGCGGTTTCAAACGAATCGGTTTCTATAAAGCACGGAAACTCAACGCCAAGGCGGATACATAGCATATCCTGCACGGCGCGGGCATTATGGCCGGATTTGAGATAAACGAAGCGGTCGTTGGCCGCGTCCGCCGCGCTTATGCTTTGCCCGTTTTTGTATTTTGAATATATATTTGTGCCGCGGCCGGCTATTATGCACATTTTTTCGTTCTGCAGCACGCGGTATTCAAGCTGCGCATTGTTCTGCTCCGTGCGGGCGACGGCAATGTCTATTTCCTGCCGCGCTGCCATGGCGGTGAGCATATTGGAGCCCTGCTCCGTAAGTGCGATATCCACCTTTGGATACATCGGGCAGAAACGGCTCAGTATGCGCGGCAGCATAGACATGCTCTGCTGCGCTGGTATGCCAAAGCGAAGAACCCCGCCGCATTCGTTTTTAACGCTGTGCAGCTCGCGCAAAAGCTCGTCCTCAATTTGGATTATCCGCTTCGCCGCCTCAATATAAAGCTCACCCGAATAGGTGAGAGAAAGCTTATTGTTCCGCTTTTCAAACACCTTGCCGCCTATGCTCTGTTCTACGGCGTGCACGGTTTGGCTCAATGCGGATTGGGAAAGAAAAAGCTTGTTTGCCGCGGCGGAAAAGCTGCCTTCGCTCAATATGGTAAGTATGTATTTGGCCTGATTTATGTTCATAAACTGCACTCCTATAATGTTAAACTTATATATTTGTTAGTATAGTTTAGATTTTGGTTAAAGTCAACTGCTGGTATACTATTGTCAAAGATATGTATGCGGAGGGAAAGCATATGCAACTGATAAACAGGGCAATGGCGGGCACGCTTGAATCAAGCGATGCGCAAATAAGCATTGCGCCGGGCAAAGACGGCATAGTGCTGCACATTCAAAGCACCGTGCAGAATCAATACGGCCGGGCGATAAAGCAAAGCGTGCTGGATACGCTGAGCAAGCTTGGCATAGAGAACGCGGAGGTGGACGTGAACGATCGCGGCGCGCTTGAATGCACGCTGCGTGCGCGCGTGGAATGCGCGGTATACAGGAGCGCGGGCATTGAAGCGGGCATACCATGGGAGGAAATGTGAGCATGATACAAAGGAAGAAGCCGGAAAGATTCAGATTAAGGCGCACCATGATATTCCTCAGCGCGCAGAAGCCCGGGCTTATAAAGGATCCGCTCATTTACGGGGCGGACAGTTTGATGCTCGACCTTGAGGACGCGGTTGCGGAAAACCAGAAGGACGCGGCGCGGTTTTCGCTTTACCATGCGCTGAAAACCGTTGATTACGGCGATACGGAAGTGATAGTGCGCATAAACGGGCTGGATACCCCGCATTGGCGCGAGGACGTGCGCGTATGCGTTGCGGCGGGGGCGGACGGCGTGCGCATAGCCAAATGCGAAAGCGCAGGGGACGTTATTGCCGTTGAAAGGGCCGTTGAGGCGGCGGAGGAGGAATTCCGTAAGGAAAAGGGCAGAACGCTGCTGATGGCGGCGCTGGAAAGTCCAAAGGGTATACTTAACGCGCAGGAGATAGCCGCGGCATCCGGGCGCATGTTCGGCATAGCCATATCGGGCGGGGATTTAAGGCGCACGATGCAGGTTTCGCCCGTGCGCGGGGGCGTTGAGCTGAACACGGCGCGCGGGCTTGTTGTGCTGGCGGCGCGCGCGGCGGGCGTGCAGTGCTTCGATACGGTATTTACCGATCTTAACGATGAAGAGGGCTTCCGCGCGGAGGTGCTGCTGGACAAACAGATGGGGTTCGACGGCAAATCGCTCGTCAATCCGCGGCAGATAGCCGCCGTGCATGAAATATACGCCCCGAGTGAAAAGGAGATAACGGCTGCGGAAAAGATAGTGCGCGCGGTAAGGGAAAACGCTGCAAAGGGCGTTGGCGTATTCACGGTTGACGGAAAGATGATAGACATTGCATTCCTGCCCGGGGCGGAGCGTACAATAGCGCTGGCCAAGGCATGCGGAATGTATAAGGGGGAACTGTAAGCATGATAAACAAAGTTGGCAGGGACATTCCCGATGAACTTATAGGCAGGCACGGCGTATATATGGGCGCGGGATACCGCGACGGCGAAACCTATACCAAATGCGGCGTAAGGGCGCGCATATGCGAAAAGCCTCAGGGGAGCAAGCTGGTCGGCAGCATACGCGAAGCGATAGAAAAATGCGGCATGAAGGACGGCATGACGGTATCCTTCCATCATCATTTCAGGGACGGCGACTACGTTGCATCCATGGTGATGAAGGAAATAAAGGCGATGGGCATAAAGGACGTTACCATTGCGGCATCAAGCCTTGGCACCGCGCACGACGCCATAGCCGACATGATAGAGGAAGGCATAGTTACCGGCATACAGACCAGCGGCATACGCGGCAGACTTGGCGAGGTTGTATCGGCCGGCAAGCTGAAAACGCCTGCCGTAATACGCTCCCACGGCGGCAGGGTAAGGGCAATAGAGGAAGGCGACGTGCATATAGACATTGCCTTCGTAGGTGCGCCGACTGCGGACGAATTCGGCAATGCCCGCGCCGTTGGCGGGAAGAGCGACTGCGGCGTGCTGTCCTATGCAATGGCGGATGCGAAATACGCCGACCATGTTGTTATAATAACCGATACGCTCGTGCCGAGCCCCAACCTGCCCGCAAGCATACAGGGGATAGACGTGGACTATGTCGTTTGCGTGGACGCGATAGGCGACCCGGCGAAGATAGCCGCAAAGGCCGCACGCATGACGAACGACGTGCGGGAGCTGACAATGGCTGCGCGCTGCGCGGACGTTATGGCGGCAACGCCGTACTTTGCGGACGGGTTCACGTTCCAAACGGGCGCGGGCGGGCCGTCGCTTGCGGTAAACCGCTACCTTGAGCCTAAGATGAAAGCAAAGAACATAACCATGCGCTGGGCGCTGGGCGGAATATCCGCGCCCACGGTAACGCTGCTTGAAAGCGGCCTTGTTAACGCAATAATAGATACGCAGGATTTTGACCAGGTCGCCGTGAAATCGGCCGGGGAAAACGCGCGGCATTTTGAAATATCCGCATCGCAGTATGCTAACCCCGCCAATAAGGGCGCGTTTGTGAACCAGCTTGACTTTGTTATACTGGCCGCGCTTGAGGTGGACACGGACTTTAACGTGAACGTGCTTACGGGATCGGACGGTGTGCTGCGCGGAGCGCCGGGCGGGCATCCGGACGCGGCGGCGGGCGCAAAATGCTGCATAATAGTTACGCCTCTCATGCGCGGGCGCATGGCCACGATATGCGAGCACATTGTTACCGTAACAACGCCTGGCGAGTGCGTGGACGTTGTTGTGACGGACCATGGCATTGCCGTGAACCCAAGTAGGCCGGACATTGCCGCGTGGCTCGACGCGGCGGGCATAGAGCACACAACGATAGAAAAGCTGAAGGAGCTTGCGTATTCAATAGTCGGCACGCCGGAGCCGCTCGAATGGGAGGATAAGGTGGTTGCCGTGCTTGAAGCGCGGGACGGCAGCATACTGGATGTTGTGCGGCAGATAAAGCCATACAGGTTTGAATAAAATGGACGCGGTGCGGATAGATTCCTCCGCGCGCCTTATGGCGGAGCGGGACGCGCTGCTTGAGCGCAGCGGCATACTGCGGGAGGAACATGCGGATGCGGTGTTCGGCATTGTGAACGGCGAAGGGAAGCTCGTTGCCTGCGGCAACTGCCGCGGATGCAGCCTAAGGTGTATTGCGGTGGATGAAAGCTGCCGCGGGGAGGATATGCTTTCCACGCTGGTGTCCGCCATGCTTGAATATCAGTTCATGCGCGGCATAAGCCATGTTTTTATATGCACAAAGGCGAAAAACGCGCCCATATTCGCGGGCATAGGCTTTTATGAGGTCGCGCGCGCGGGCGATGCGGCGGTGCTGATGGAAAACAGGCGCGGCGGGTTCGGCTGCTATATAGCCGCACTTGAGCGCGGCAGCGGCGTGCAGGGCGCGATAGTTATGAACGCCAACCCGTTTACGCTCGGCCACAGATACCTTGCCCAAAGGGCGGCGGAGAGCTGCGACAGCGTGCATATATTCGTGGTGCGGGAGGATGCGTCAGAATTTTCGTTTGAGGACAGGCTTAGAATGGTGCGCGAAGGCGTGAAGGACATACGCGGGGCAATAGTGCATTCAACGGGGCTATACATGGTGTCGCGCGCGGTATTTCCGTCCTACTTCCTTAAACGGACGGAGGACGCAACGGCGGTGCAGGCGGCGCTTGATGCGAATGTGTTCATAAAAATCGCCGCCGCGCTTTCAATAAGCCGCCGCTTTATAGGCAGCGAGCCTTTCAGCGCCGTGACGAACGAATACAACCGCGTGCTGATGGATACGCTGCCAAAGCACGGCATAGAATGCCGCGAAACGGAGAGGCTCACGATAAACGGCTGCGCGGTGAGTGCGTCAAATGTGCGCAGATTGCTTGCATCCGGCGATAAAGGGCGGGCATTTGCGCTGCTGCCCCCAAGCACGCAGCGAATAATAGAGCAAATATTATAATATAAAACCTCCGCACGGTTTGGGCTGTGCGGAGGTTTGCTTTATCGGGCACCGATAAGCCTTGCCCCCACTTTGAGACGGTCTGCCGCACAACACTGAGCTTTACTGCTAGCAACGCGGGGTAACATTTGCGCCCCCAAAAAGCACAAATCCCGCCCGGCATACATCGGGCGGGTATGTTGGTTTATTTCTCCCCAAACTGCACCTTTACGCCGTTTACCTCCACGACGTCGTCCGCGGGGATGAGAATGTATTTCAGGCCGTCTATTTTGCGCAGCTCTATCATGTCGCTGCGCTCCGGGTCAACCTTCACGGTGACCTCCGGCGTGGTTATGACGAATTGCTTTTTGTCTATCATGTTCACGGGCGGAAGGGCCGTGTCCGTGCCGAAGTGCGCATCGAATGCATCGGAAAACGCCTGCACGCGCTCCGCCGATACGCCGCATTGACCAAGCACCGCGCCAAGCTCGTTTTTGGATAGGGCAAGCGGTTCTTCCGCGCGACTTTCCTTGTGCATTTCCATTATTTGGCCTATATGCTCCTGCACGGACTGCACGGTTTCTATGCGGCATTCTTCTTCCAGCGCTTCGGAAAGTATTTCGCTGAAAACCTCCTTTTGCGATGCTGCGGGCATGGGCGGCTCTATACCGAAAACGGCCGTGGTGAACTCCGGATGGTTATCGGCTGTGCTCTTGGTGTAATAAAGCGTTGCGTATATGTTTGCGGCGCGGTTATCGAACGCGGGGAACATGAAGCCCAGCTGCGGCGCGGAAACGGCAAAGCCGTTGTTGAGCGCATTGAAGCAGTTTTCCGCAAGCTGATAGCTCAATACGGGCTGGGTCTGCTTAACGGGGCATATGCTGCAAATGAAGTAGCTGAATTCCTCGTCCGAAGCATCGTGCTGCGCAAGGCCGTCGCTGCTTCGGTAGGGGACGGAGTAAGTGTCGTGCACGAGCAGTATTATATAACCGCCGTCTATGTTCAGCGTCTGCGCCACGCGGTTGTAGAACGCGGCAAGCAGTTCCTCGTTTTCAAGGCCGCATGCGCGCATGGCCATGAGCAGCTTATGCTCCTCGCTTTCCATGACCTGCCGCGCGCTGAATTCAAGGTTGATAAGGTTGCGGCCTATAGTGCCGGAAATTGGCTTTTTCAGCAGGGCAAGGAAACGTTCCGATTCATCCTGCACCATTGTCTGCACGCTTTCGCGGAAGGTGCTTATTACCTTCTTGGATTCATTAACGTAGCAGCCGTGCACGGCGTTTATCCATGTTTTATCCGGCTTGAACCGGCGGCGTATCTCCCGCGCTTCTTTATCGTTCATTATGATAAAACCTCGCATTATGTTGGTTTTGCCTAAAGGCAGATATGATTATACCACAAAACAGCCCGCCTGCGACAGCTTGCAAACGATGCCGCGCTTTGCTAAAATTACAGGCACGGCAACGGAGGAATTTACGGGCATGATATACGTTATGAGCGATATACACGGCAGCAGGCGCCGGTTCGACGCAGTAATGGAACAGATTAAGCTGACGGATGAGGATACGCTTTATATACTGGGGGACGTTATAGACCGCGGGGAACACGGCGTGGAGCTTTTGCAGCGCATACGGGCGGCGAAGAACATGCGCATGATACTGGGCAACCATGAATACATGATGCTGTGCCTGCTGCGCGCGGGCTACGACCCGGCGGACAGGACGCAGGAGCAGCGGCGTGAGCATTGGTACAGAAACGGCGGGGACGTTACGCACAGGGACATAAAAAAGCTGAGCGAAGCGGAGCGGGAATCCCTTTTTGATTGGATAGACGCGCTGCCGACGGAGCTGGACATAACCGTGAACGGCAGGCGATATAAGCTTGTCCACGCCATGCCGAAGGAGCTTTTCTACCTTGCAAAGCGGCCGCAGCTTGGCGAAAAATACTTTTCCGTATGGGACAGGCAGTCCGGAGAGGCACCGCTTAGCGGCGAATACACAATGATATTCGGTCATACCACCAGCCATCATTATCAGGATGGTTCGCCCATGCGTATATGGCACGGCCCTGATCGCATGGACATAGACTGCGGCTCCGCCTATCCTGACGTGCAGGATAAAAACGCCGAATTCATAGGCCGCCTGGCCTGCATAAGGCTGGACGATATGCGGGAGTTTTATTCGGGGGAGTCGATTTATTGATAAAAACCATTGCGCATATTGCCATTTGTGTGATTAAATAGCAGCAGCATTTATGCAGAAAGGAAACAACGACATGATTTTATTGAAAAACGTTCGGCCGTATGACAAGTCGGCGGACGTGCAGGACATATTGATATGCGGCAGGGACATAATAGAGATCGCCCCGAACATAGACGTGCCTGAAAGTCTGATAGAGCAGACGATAGACGGCGGGGGCCTTGTTGCCGCGCCGGGCTATATTGACCAGCATGTGCACATAACGGGCGGCGGCGGTGAAGGCGGCTTTTCCAATCAGGTGCCGCCGCTGAAGCTGTCCCAGCTTGTGGACGCGGGCGTGACTACCGTTGTGGGCCTGCTCGGTACGGACGGCACAACGCGCAGCGTTGCCAACCTTGTTGCCAAGACGAAGGCGTTTAACGAGGAAGGCTGGACGGCGTACTGCCTTACCGGCTCATATTGGTATCCGACGCATACTCTTACAGGCTCCGTTATCGACGACATAACGTTTATTCAGGAGATAATAGGTGTGAAGGTGGCGATATCCGACCACCGCGGCTCCGGCATAACGAAGGACGAGCTTACGCGCCTTGGCCACGCGGCGCGCATGGGCGGCATGCTTTCCGGCAAGGCGGGCATAGTGCATCTGCATACCGGCTCCGGCGAAGAAGAGCTGCGCAAGATAATAGACATAGTGAAAACCAGCGACCTGCCCGTGAGCGTGTTCAGGCCCACTCACCTGAGCCGCCACATGGATCAGGCGGTTGAATTTGCAAGCCTTGGCGGCTATATAGACTTTACTGCCGGCACCAATCCTTCATACGTTGCGGGCATACTGAACACAGCCTTCTCCCGCGCGCCCAAGGATAGGGTCACGCTCAGCTCCGACGGGAACGGCAGCCTGCCCATGTGGAACGAAAAGAAGGAACTCATCGGCATCACCGCAGGCCGCGTGAGCGCGGATCACGACGTGATATGCGCCATGGTGAACGAATTCGGCTACAAGTATTCGGACGCCATACGTGTGCTTACCGAGAACCCCGCCAAGGCACTGAAGCTTTACCCGTACAAGGGCCTTCTTGCCGCAGGCTCCTGCGCGGACATACTGCTGCTGAGCGACGCGCTTGCGATAGACACCGTTATTGCCAACGGCAAGCTGTTCAAGCTGCACGGCAAGAGCATGTATACGCCGAAGTTTGAGTGAGGAAAAATAAAACCGATGCAAATAAATACCCACGCGGGAAGCTCCTGCGTGGGTATTGCTTATGCCGTTTATTCGGCTTAGAACGGACCGTAGCCGATTTTGTCTGCGATTACGATCAGCACGAAGGCCGCGGCTATGAGGCAGAGATATACCTTCCAGGCAAACTTTATCCACTTGCCGTAGTCCATGCCGCACAGGGAAAGCTGCGCAACGGAGCTGGTGGGCCAGAAGGTGTTGGTAAGGCCATCGCCATACTGATAGGCAAGAACCATTACCTGCTGATTGATGCCGAGTATTTCGCCCAAGGGACGCATTATGGGCATCATCATCATGGCCTTGCCGGAACCGGAAGCCACGAAGAAGTTGAACAGAGTTACGAACAGGTATATTACAAGCAGGGTAACAATACGATTTGTGTCGCCAAGCATGGAGGACATGGCGTGTATAAACGTATCGATTATGTTGCCGGAGGAGAGCAGCACGGATACCGAACGGGAAAGGCCGATAACCAGCGTGGTACCGACAACGTTCTGCATACCCTTTATGAAGTGACCGCAGGCTTCGTTGGGATTCATCTTGAAGAGAATAACGGCCAATATTACAACGGGGAAATACAGCGCGGCTATTTCAGGCATACCCCAGCCCCAGTTGAGCGCACCTATAACGGTTAGCACTATGCTGGCGATGAACGCGACAAGAGTTATTATGCGCTTGGCATTGAAATCAAGGCCTTCCTGCATTTTGAGCGGGGCAACCTGCTCTTCGCGGAAGTTGGCGCCCATTATGCTCTTCGCGGGGTCTTTTTCAATTTGACGCGCATAGCGAACAAGGAAGAACAGGCCTATAACATAGAACACTACAAGGCCTATGCAGCGGAAGCCAAGGCCGGAATACATGGGAAGGCCCACGAGGGTTTGGCTTATGCCGGTGGTATAGGGGTTCACAAGGCCGCTGGTGAAGCCCACGGCCGTGGAAAGCATTATGATTGCGGTGCCGACCATGCGATCGTAACCAAGGCTCATGAATATTGAAATAACTATTGCATAGAAGGGATACAGGCCATCAAGGTAGCCTATAACGCCCATGGCGGTGAATATGGTGTAAAACAATATTACGACCACAATGTTTTTGCCTTTGACCCCGCGTATCATGCGCTGTATGCCCGCGGAAAACGTTCCGGTGGCATTGAGGATTTCTATGCAGCCGGTAACCAGCAGCACGGTGGCAATTATGCCCGCGCTGTCCACAAAGCCCTTATGGATGGATGTAAAAAAGCTGAGTATGCCGACGGGTGAACTATCGGTATAGGTGAAGCTGTCGGGATCGACGGCGCCATTGTCTCCGCGGGTATATGAGCCGGCGGGAACAACATAGGTCAGCAGGCTGACGAACAGCATAAGTATCGCAATTACCAGATACATATGCGGCAAACGGAACTGCTTTTTCTTCTTGGTGTTGTCGCTCATTGGTTTATCTCCTTTTAATTATTTATGAGAATTTAGCCACTCCACGGCGCAGTTGGCAAGTATTGCAGCGCCGTAGGGGAGCACATTTTCATCAATTATGGTGCGGCTATTATGCAGCGGATAATAATCCGCACCGCCCGCACCAAGGAAGCCGAAGAAGGACGGAACGCATTTGCTTACATACGCAAAATCCTCCGCACCCTTCATGGGCGGCGCCTGGCAGACGTTTTCCTGCCCGAGTATTTCACCAACGTATTTGCTCATTTCTGCGGAAAGGGCGGCATTGCATACAGTCCCCGGCGTTTTGTGTATTTTCAGCGTGTATTTGCCGCGCCATGCTGTGATGTAGCCATTAGCAACTTCGGGCACGCGTTTAAGCAAATAATCATATACATCCGGATCGAGCGTCCTTATGGATATGGCCATTTCTGCCGTACCGGGGATTATGTTTGATGCGGTGCCGGACTTTATAAGCCCCACGGTAAGAGTGGCAAATATATCGGGGTTTACTTCGCGCGGGATGATAAGATTGAGCGCGCTGCTCAGCTCGCTTGCTATCATAACGGGGTCTATTGTCTTTTGCGGCTCGGAAGAATGCCCGCCCTTACCTTCTATTGCGATATAGAACGTGGCCATTGAGCCGGAGGTAACGGTGGGACTGAAATAGAGTTGTCCAACGTCCATCTGCGGCCAAACGTGCAGCGCCATAGCTGCCTCAACGGGGGGATTTTCAAGCAAACCATCCTCTATCATGGTTTTTGAGCCATAGCCCATTTCTTCGCCGGGTTGGAACATAAGCTTTACCTGACCGGGAAGATCAGCTTCCATTTCCTTGAGTATCTTTGCCGCGCCAAGGAGCATTGCCGCGTGCGCGTCATGGCCGCACATATGCCCGCAGTCGTTTTCGGAACTGTAATCAAGGCCGGTTTCTTCCTTAATGGGAAGCCCGTCCATATCGGCGCGCAGCATAAAGCACGGGCCGCTTTTGCCAATAAGGCCCACTACGCCCGTTGAATCAGGAGCATCGGGGCAGCCGGAAAGCACGGCAATTTCCCTGTCCTCTGGACGATGTATGCCGCAATGGCGATTGGGAATGCCCATTTCGTTAAGGCGCGCGGTTACATATGCTGCCGTCTTAGGCGTGGATACACCAAATTCGGGAATCCTGTGCAGCGCCCTGCGGTCGCTAATGAGCTGATCCTTAATGCCGATGGCTTTTTCCAATATTTTGTTTGTCATGCATATCCTCCTTCTTATGTTGTTTTGTATATGCAACGGCTGTTACGCTTGGAATACCGTAATGCCGTTTACAACGGTTTCTAAAACGTTTACGCTTGTAAAGGTATCAGGATTGATTGCGAAAAGGTTTTTGTCGAGTATTGTCATATCGGCAAGTTTGCCTATTTCAAGCGTGCCGCGTATGTTTTCATCGCGCGCGGCCCATGCGGCATCGCTTGTGAACAGGCGTATTGCGTCCGCGGTGCTCAAAGCCTGATCAATAAGATATGTTTTTGTGCCGGCGCGGTTCTTCCGCGTGATAGCGCTGCGCATATTGTCAAGAATGTTGAAAGGTTCAACAGGACAGTCCGACCCGCCGCTTGTATGTATGCCCATATCGCGCATAGTTTTCCATTGGTAGCATTCTGCTGCGCGTTTTTCGCCGATGCGTTCCGCGACTACGTTCATGTCTGCGTCTATAAAAATGGGCTGTATATACGCCTGAAGCCCCAGCTTTTTCATACGGCCAAGCAGCTCCGGCGTGGTTATCTGCGCATGTACAACGCCGTGCCTATGCTGCGGCCATGAATCTTCATTGAGCACGCGCTCAAATATGTCGCAAAGCTGTTTCAAGGCCAAATCGCCTATCGCGTGAGCGGCAACGTCCATGCGGTTGGCATTGGCTTCGCGAATGAGATGATAAAGCTCATCCACGCTGAAATTTGCTATGCCGTGGTTTGAAGGATCGTCAATATAGCCGTTTATCATTTCGGCGGATTTTGCGCCAAGGGAACCATCAAGCAGCAATTTACGGGTATATACGCGGAAAAGTCCGCCTGAGTTAAGAGTGGCGTCGCGCATGGAGAGTACGCTTTTGAAACCATCGCCATATCCCTGCGCCTGCTCTATAACGCGAACGGTAAGCTTGTTATTGTCATCCATGCGCTTGAATATGCTAAGAAGCCTTTCGCCTTCAACGCCGGGCACTGATGTAAGGTCATCCGTGTGTATGGCGGTTATTCCGTCCGCATTCAGCTTCTTCTGAGTGTCAAGTATAAGCGTTTCTATTTCCGCATCGCTAAGCGGCGGCACAACCGTACGATACAGCCCAACGGCGCTTTCACGAAGTATGCCGGTAGCGTAATCTATACCGACGCGAATATCATCACTAAGCTCCGCTTTGCTTATCAGTTCAAGTGCTGCGCTATTGCATGCGGCAACATGTATACATGCGCGCACGGCAAATACGGGTATGTCGCGCGATACACGGTCAAGGTCTGCCTTTGTAATAAGGCGGCCTTCCTTCATGTACTCCTGGTTCCAGCCCACACCTATTACATAAGAAGGTTGTTCTTTTGCTATTCGATTGCGCAGCCGTCCAACCATGCCGTCTATCGAATCCACACCGAACAGCATAACGCTGCGGCTGAATGTGGCATAATAGAGCATATGCATATGGGTATCATTGAATCCGGGCAATATCATAGCCCCGTTCATATTGCGCTTCTCGTCCCAGCTTTGACGCTCGGCATCCGCGCTGCTGCCAAGGAACACTATTTTGATGCCATCTGTGCCGATGGCCTGATAGGCGTTCATGTTGCCATCCATGCTGGCAACAGTTGCGTTGTACCATAATCTGCGCATTGTTCGTTCTCCTTCAAAGTGTATTAAAGATTCAGTTAGCGTGGAGGTCAGATATTGTATTTTTGCAGCCTGTATTGAAGATTTTGACGGGAAATGCCAAGCCTTCTTGCTGCCTGGGATATGGAGTGAGTTTCCTGCAACGCTTGCAGTATTATGCCTTTTTCGTAATTTTCAAGCGCTTCATTCAAAGAAAAGCTTTCGGAATTGGCGGGAGGAGTGCTATCCAGCATACCGGGGAGAGAACCGCGGCCGGATACGGAAAGCAGCACCTCCCGGACGTCGTTTATTCTGAGTGTATCGGAACGCATGGATACGAGCGCGCCCTCTATAACATTTTTTAGCTCCTGAACGTTACCCGGCCAGCTATACTGGCGAAGTATGCTCTCAACCATGCTGCTCACAACGTGCACGCTTCGCTTCATCTCGAGATTATATTTATCGATAAAATAGCGCATCAGCAGCGGTATATCGTCAGCGTGTTCCCTAAGCGGAGGCATTCGCAATTTTATAACGCCAAGCTTATAATAAAGATCTTCCCTAAGCCGTTTTTCGCGCAGGGCGGCATAAGGATCATCGTTCATGGCGGCAACTACGCGCACGTCATACGCGGCGTTCGGCGCATTGATAGCGTGGCGCTTATTGCGGCTGAGGGCCTTGATCAGCTTTGCCTGCAATGTGTGACTCAGGCAATCAAATTCATCCAGAAGCAGCGTGCCGCCGTCCGCAAGTTCAAAAAGATTCTTTTCAGCACCGGCAGATTCGCAGTAAAACGAATTGTCATCATCGTGCATGGCGGCGCAGTTTTGCACTATAAACGGGCCGTTTGCGCGCGGGCCTTCGCGATGAAGCGCCTCGGCCGCAAGCTTTTTGCCCGTGCCTATTTCGCCGTATATAATGGCGGGAGAATTGGTTTGCGCGGCGTCCCATATGCGCTGTTTCAGCTTTTTCATGCATGTGTTTTCGGTTATTATACTGTCCAGCGTTGAAAGCTCGCCATTAGGGCCGCTGCGCACTACCCGGTGGCCTATTTCAAAAAAGTGAGATGAATCTACAACGCCTTCAACATTGCTGCCAACTATTATAGGTAGAGTTGTTGATTCAAGCGTTACGTTTTGCCCGCGGTCGTTTATAAGGCGCTGCACTTTTTGATAAGAAGGAATGCCTGTGCGCAGCACGGTAAGTATGGTGGATGTTTCTTCGGTAAGGCTTGGGTAAATATCTAATATATGTTTTCCTACGGTGTCCTCGTGTGTGTAATAGGCGGGCATGGGCATGCTGTGGTATTCAATAACGCCTTGTTTATTGACGATAAGTATGCCGTCTGTATCCGCACACAGGTGCAGCATATCGCCAAGTTGGTCAAGGTAATGTTCCAGCATAGCTATCCTCCGCTAAAAATATAAACCACAAATACAGAAAAACAATAAGGTTATCGACAACTAACTTTATAGCTAAATCTTAGCATTCGTATAATGCAGCGTCAATTGCAAAAAACTTTGCACCGCTGCATAATAGTTTGCTTTCATGCATAATCCCCCTTATCCTTCCGCATACTACCGATACAAAACATGATATGGCAAGCATGGAAATGAATTATTCAGGAGGAATAGAGAACCATGAAGGCAACCGGAATTGTGCGGAGGATTGATGAGCTGGGCCGCGTAGTCATACCCAAGGAGATACGAAGAACGCTGAGAATACGCGAAGGCGACCCGTCACAGATAACATTGGCACGGTGGGAAAGATTCTGCTTTGCAATGGGCGATTTGGCTAAGAGGCAGGGGTGGAAGTAGTACATAGTGACGAAATGGTGGCCATTAACCTTGAGAATCCGGGAGAGGGTGAAACAGAAGGAAAACGCCGCACGGTGGTCGATGCAGGCATCGTGCGGCATTTTACCATGACGCTAAAGGAAGTATTCTGTTGATTGGCTACTCGATCGCATGAATAATCTCAATTTTCAATTCCTCATCTGTATCATATGTGCCATCCATCACGGCGGTAATTATTCGAAGCAACAGGTCTTTATCGATTTTCCCAGCAGCAACCTGATAGCTGATATTTTCCATCACCGTAAAAAAGCTTTTCGCTACCGCCATATAACCATTTAACAAAAGAAACTGCGCACTCAGTGTTATGGCGAGACGTTTGTTACCATCGGCAAAGCAATGAAATTCGCAAACACAAAAAAGAGGTGCGTCAGTTTTTCCTCAAACGTTGGATAGTAATCATCGTTTTGTATATTATGTAAAACGCTCTCCAACCGTCCTAAATCAAAATGCTCATAAGTTCCACCGCCACTATATTGGATTGTCTTCTCGTGTGTGCGCTCTGCTTGCTCAAGCGTAAGATACACCAGGCCTTCCATTTAATTACGCTCCTTTAGCCGTTTAAGCACATCTTTATTTTCCTCCATAAGTCTTTCAAGTTCATCTCCTGTTGCTCCTAGGAACTTTTGATACTCGTCTTTCTCAAGAGGCTGGATATACTCAGAAAGCTGGTAATGGAACGCATCTCTTAACGCCATATCCCGGCTAGCCATTTTAATGCGCCCTCTTTGAATCAGTGGTTTCCACAATGCCATATTTTCAAACTCATGAAACAATATCTCTGTTTCGGATATTGTCATTTTGCGGTTCAACTCAGTATTCTTTTTGCGAATAGCGTCTGCCAGGCCGCTTTCATATGCGGCAATAATATCTAAAATTTCACTGTAAAATGTGTCGCGAACTTTCTCGTTGGCCTTTAGGTCTAATATTTTCTTGTATTCTTTCGCCTTCTCACGAAAAATACTGACATAAATCATATCAGTAAACCGAGCATACTTATATTTGTCATCTTCAACACATTCTTTAAGTGCATCTGTAAAATTTCTACGATAGTTATCTTCTTGAAGCGATGCAAACACAAAGTCCTTATCTCGCTGGTTAATGTATTTTGTTCCACCGCCGGTTTTCCGATTAATCAAATCAATAACGATATCGAGCATCATTTGTCGTAATGCTTTTGCTCGATCGCTCTCGGAAAGAAGCATTGCCAAATTCAGAAATGACTTGAAGTCAAAAACACCAAGTTGACGAATTTTGCTAGGGACATAAATGTCCTTAGCAAATCTCTCCTGCCCTGCTTCGAGAAAGTATTTAAGTCGTTTTCCCCGGAGAACTTCATAACCATTTTGCGTTAGTTCCTCGTTATTTTGCTCTATATATCTGCTGATTGTCCGAATATCAACTTCAAAAAATGTAGCAACATCTTCTCTGGTGATGTATATTTTATTTTCCCACAAGATTCCTTGGATTCCCGATTTTTCTTGAATCTCCTGTACGGCCAAGTCATTGTTGAGAATATTCTGACGATCAATACGAGATACTGTCAAGTCTTTTGCCATATTGTGTTCCCTCCTAATCAATGAATTTTTTTACGCCGCCAGCGCATTGGCGTTGACCCGCTCAATCGCCTGTCGGATGCCTGCCCACACGGACAGGTCTGTGAACACTTCCACGATGCTGCCGTAGTCGGTAAACGGTGCTTCCTGCAAAACGGACATATCTTTCATCATGCCGTTATGAACAATGTACTCCACAATCTGGTTTACGAAGTAAATCTGCCTGCTGTCCAAGCTGGCATCGTTCAGATACTGCGCAAACGCCTCCTTTGCCGCGTTCATGTCAACCCCGACAATTTCCCGCACGAACTCGCCCAGCGGCTTTTGCCCATACTCGGCCTCATAGTCCTGCTTGGTGCCGACTTCACTCCAAAGAATTTTCTCCAGTGCCTGTACATCTTCCGCGGTCAGGGGGACATTGCTTTTGAGCTTGGCAATCACCACATTGTCCATGTGCTGCCGCACATAGAATTCTGCTTTAGCCTTGTAGTTCTTAAGGTCATCATTTTCCAAATCTGATTCATTCCAGTCTACAGAGAGAATCTCATCATCAAAATTCGTATCATAGCGCACGCTGGTTTGCGGGATATACTTCATAAGGTCTCGCAGATTTTCCCGGATATGCTCAAATTCGTTGATTCCGGCATTCTCTACATAGTCCGTATGCAGAATTTTGTCGATCAATTCGGCTTGCGCCATGATTTCCGGGATATTCGCTACAGATGCAACGGCGGAAACTTTCTTGAACAGGTCGCTGCGGGCTTTACCGTATTTCTTTCCGGCGAGATAGGCAAGCTCAATGCCATATATCAGCGCATCGAACCGCAGCGCCTTGGCATCGTCCTCTTCCGGAGTAATGAGCGGTGCAAGCTCCTGCCCCATGAGTAGCGTGTCCTCATAGGTCAGGGCGTTATAGTTATCGGGATTTGCATACAGCTCCACATATTTCAGGTGCTGGCGCACTGCAAAGTTCTCTTTGTTCAGTTCCTGCACCTTGTGCACCATGTCCTCCACCAGCGTCTTGCGGAAGGCAATGAGCTCCGTCGTCTGATACGCCAAGTCCTGCAATTTGAAGGCAATTTGGGCCTTCAGATGGAAGATCGCTCCTTGTAAGGCAATCATATTGGCAGTGGGCCGTCCCTTGTTCATGCGAAAGAACTCAAAGTTGCCGCAAAAGTCAAAGATGTAGAACTTGTCCTTATCCTTACCATCCATCAGCCCCGGACACAGACGGGTGCCACGCCCAATCATCTGCCAGAACTTCGCCTTGCTCATGACCTTCTTGAAAAACACCAGATTCAGCACCTCCGGCACGTCAATGCCGGTGTCCAGCATATCCACGGAAATGGCAATCTGCGGCAGCTTTTTCGGATCAGAAAACTCATCGATGGCGCTTTGTGCATAGGTCATATAGTTGTCGATGACTTTGGCGAAACCTGGCAAGTGCGGATATTCCTTGTTGAACACCTCAAGGATTTTCTCGGCGTGGATGTGGTTCTTTGCAAAGATGATGGTTTTGCCCAATTTGCTGCCATAGTCGATGGTCAGGCCATTGGTCATCAGCGTATTCAACACCTGCCGGATGGTATCTTCATTGAAAATCCACTCATTCAGCGCCGACGATGCAATACTCTCCGGAAGTTCACCATTCTCGTCCTCAAAAGTGTCCTCGTAAGCCCGCTTGTCCGCGTCGGAAAGCTCATCGTAGACAATGCCCTGTTCAATGAATTTCAGTTTCGTTTCTACAGACAGGAAGTCCACCAGATACCCGTCCTTCACCGCCTGCGCCAGCTCATAGCCATAGGTGGGTACGCCATTTTCCAGCTCAAATATCTCATAGGTATTCTTGTCAATCTCATCCCTTGGCGTGGCCGTCAGTCCAACCAGCGGCGCGTCGAAATAATTGAAAATATCCCGGTATTTGTTATAAACCGAGCGGTGCGCTTCGTCGCAGATCACAAGGTCAAAGTGCCCGCAGGTGAAGAGTTTGCCCTCCTCATCTTGTACGCTGTCAATGACATTGTACATGGTCTGATAGGTGGAAAATACGCAGTGAGCGGTGTAGTTATCCTTCTCCTCGCAGAGATTGGTAACGGAGAGATCAGGCAGCAGATTCACAAAGCTGCGCTTGGCCTGCGTTACCAGACTGTTGCGGTCAGCAAGAAACAGGATATTCTTCACCCAACCATGCTGGAGCAGCACATCGCATAGGGCAATAACTGTTCTCGTTTTTCCGGAGCCGGTGGCCATGACCAGCAGCGCCTTGCGGCGATTCCGGGCAAAGGCGCCGCAGACAGCCTTGATCGCGCCCTCCTGATAGTAGCGTCCGGCGATCTTCCGATCCACCATGACATTTTTCAGGCTTGTCCGCATGGTCTGGAGATTGAACAGTTTTTCCAGATCACGCTTGGAGTAGATAGCGGCACACTTGCGTTCGGGATAGATATTGTCCGTAATGCGGGTCTCAAAGCCGTTGGTCAGGAAGATGACCGGGCGGCGGTGATACTTCTTTTCCAGCAGGTCGGCGTAGAGCTTTGCCTGCTGGCGGCCCTTAGCTACGTCCACGCAGGTGCGCTTGGCTTCCACCACTGCCAGCGGGCGGCCATCATCGCCGTAGAGCACATAGTCCGCATAACCTACCTCGGACTTGTTTGGCATACCTGGCAGCTCTACCTCATTCAGCCAGTCCTTGCCCTCTGTCCAGCCCGCATCTGTGAGCATGGTGTCGATATACAGCTTGCGGGTCTTGTACTCAGACAGGTCGAGGGGCTTGGGCACATAGGTCTGCTGCTGCTCGGCTCGGCGGGCGGTGAGCTCTTCCTTCAAAGCGGCATTCTCCGCCATAAGGGCTGCAAAATCCACATCGGGTATCGTCTGCGAAGGAACTGCGGGCGCTTCGGCGGGCTGCATCAGCAAGGAACGGTCAAAATGCCCCTCTGTGTAGTTCTCACCGTAGCAATAGGCCACGAAGTCCAAGAATACATAGAGGTTTTCCAGACACAGCGCCGCCTGTTCCTCGGTGATTTTCTTGCCGGTGTGGGCGGCGTTGTTTCCCATGCGGCGGATCAGATCCATCTGCCGCCAGATGTCCGCGCCCACGATGTCCCGGAAGTCCTCGGCATTCATGAGACTCACCAGAGAATCCTGATAAGGCATGATCAGCGCCTTGTCCACGGAATACATCCACTTCACGGCAAACTCCATCGCCCTGCGGCAGTTCAAGACGCAGGCAGACGGGTCGATATGTAGAATCCGCTCCGCGGAAACAGCCACGGAGGCGAAAGGCTCAAATTGCGGGGTGGTTGCGAAGATGTCAAAGTTGGTCATGGAAATTTCCTCCATATTAGGATTATCGGTTTTCACGTCAAGTCAAGTACTCGTTCTATCTTTTTCTTTTTGTCAGCTATCATTCTTGCAATAAATTCCTCAAAACATTCTTCAGGATAAAGAGGGTTTGGTTCAACCTTTTTCCCACACATAGCATCCATTTTAGAGGCCATGTTACCTAAGATTGCACTTATTTCGTTTGCCCACAGTGAATTCTCGTAAGAGACGTGGTTCTTCTCTATATTATCATACAGCATTTTTAGTTGCTTTAGATGTTCATTCAGATTAAGCGGCTTTCCACTAAGCGGGTGCATATAATTGCAACGTCTGTGAAGTAACGCTGTAAGTTCCTCCTGATTTACGATCTCACACGAAGTACCTCGGCGGACATATATTTGATTCTGCTTAAGCGATCCGCTTTCTCTCTTGGCTAAGAAAGGAATAAACTGTGGAGTATCTTCCACTACTAGCATCTGAAAAGCCTTACCCTTTAATGCTTCATATTCTGACGCTGTATAAGAAAAATCATAGACTTCGTATTTCAAGTCAGAAGGGATATAGTTCTTTATTTCATTAGATATTACGGCTTTGTCTTTTATTTGTGCTATTCCTTCAGGCGATAAAGTCTTATCGTCATTTTCAGCAACACCAAATACAATTATCCCCCCTTGAGAGTTTGCCAAGGATAAAATTTCCTTTGCAAGGGATGCCCCATCTATCCATTCTCTTTTAAAGTCAATCGCATTGTGTTCACCTGTTTGTGAATGCAGAAACTCTCTAAATCTATCGTGTGTTGGTTCCTGCAAAAGAATATACATAATATCTTTTATCTGCTTTGGGAAATTCATAATCTCACCTCATTCAAAATATTTCTGCATTAAACTGTCAAACAACAGTTGTGCTTCGTCCAACGCCTTCTGTACGGCAACTTTTGATTTGTCGGTCTGTTCGACGAAGGCCGCGAATTGCTCTTGGAGTTCTATCGGTGGAACATAGAATGTCTTTTCTTCCAACTTGGATTTTGACAATATGCCCTTCAAAGCCATATTGATCTCTTCCACCAAATACTCCTTCGAAATTTGAAGCATCACATAGAGAAATAGGATATTATAATCGGATGGAACAATAGCATTTATCTGTTGGTTGAATGACACCTTACGATCAGTAACACAAACCCTACCAATACTCGCTATACTGCCGGCTATACAAACCATTAATATGGCACCACTTTCAACCGTTCTACTCACAGCCATACCTTTTTCTGACAAGCTTTCAGTTGCAGTTGTGGGGTTCAAGAGTCCGCTAACAATATTGTCTGTTTTAATCCACTCGATATGTTCGCCATAGTATTCGCTAACAGCTCTCGAAGGGGTGTTGCCGGTAATAACCCTACAAGTATCCTTGAGTTGCTTTTTTGAATATCCCTTTGGGTTATCATTTGGATCCCCAAACATCTCGACAAATCGGGCTTTGACGAGCTCGTCCAGCTTTGCAAGCTGCTGCTTTCTGGCCGTTATTATCGAAGAAGCTGTATCCAAGGCCTTGATTATTTCGAGTTGCTCCGAATATCCATGTATATTAACTGTCATTTGAGAAAGCGTTGCTTTGTTTAGCGTCTTTCCCATAACGGCCTTGTTTGTACCGGTATCCCAATCTTTGTGCATCAACAAATAGTAGAGATATACCGGCTCAATCTTAAGAACACCTTTATCAATGAATGACATTATCGCTTCGTTGGAATACATTTCCTTTGGAGTGATTGCTACTTTTCCAATGGAAAGTTTGAAGCTCATTATGACAGTGTTTTTAGGAATGATCTTTATCCCGCTTTCATCAACTGCTGTTGCAGTTATTTTCTCAGCAGTATTCTCGATGTATTTAATGCATTTTGTAAGATCGGCAATAGATATCCAAGGCTCGGTGCCTTCGTTCCAAAATTTTGGTGAATGGCGATCCGGGGTTTTCCCCATTTGCAGACTGAATATTTCACCAAGTTTATACTTCATCACTTCATCCCCACAAATCCGAATTTAGTCACAATCCAAGCAGTTCTTCCAACTTGCTCATTTCCTCACCAATCTCCAGTTCCAACTCTCTCAGCTGGGCCATAATCTCGCTGGTCGGCGGGTACTCCACGGGCTTATACTCGGTTTTCTTGTATTTATTGATGGACAAGTCATAGCCGTTTTCTACGATCTCCGCCTTGGGCACGAAGAAGGATTTTTCCGTGCGCTGGCGGTCTTTTTCGGCATCCGGATTGCGGAACCGTGCAATGATATCAGGGATATCGTTGTCTGCCACCGGGCTGCG
>ENA-UOOD01000338-UOOD01000338.1-human-gut-metagenome-genome-assembly--contig:-CS67-NODE-338-length-58945-cov-16.010290_pt1 | contig 58945 bp, 62 predicted proteins | sample MGYA00242464_ERZ724011 | MGnify/ENA metagenome assembly ERZ724011 | reverse complement strand
AAATCGTAAATAACTCATAGTTGTGCATTATTTAAAGGTTAATTATTTCAGGTATGCGCGCTACACAACTTGTAGCGATGCTCAAAAGTACAAATTTCAGCCTATACGCAAAATAAAAAGTCAGTTTTTTTTCGTTTTTCAAGTAAATAATTCATAGCATTGTACGAAAATCATCAATTCGTGTACAATATATGAAATATGATGCCCGACAAATAGTTCTGACTGCGATTATACCGCTATTTCTAACTATTCATCCCACAATATGAAAGAAAGTCCCAAAAGAGGATAATTGAGGAAGAGGAAAAAACAGTGAAGGGAAAGATGCACACCCCTCCTCCCCGGACAGTAATAAAAAAGACCGTCTTAATTATGAAAACTCTCCAACAGCAATGATATATTTGCCATAAACAAGCGTACGGAAATCGCCAGCAGGATAATGCCGAAGAACTTGCGGATAATATAAATTCCGCCCTTACCGAGAAAACGCTCCACGCGTCCCGTCATGCTGACAACAAAATACACCCATATCATATTCAGCACCAGCGCAATGATGATGTTGACACTGGCATACTCGGCACGCAAAGAGAGCAACGTGGTGAATGCTCCGGCTCCCGCCAATAACGGAAACACCAGCGGCACCAATGTAGCCTCCTTTATAGGCCCCTGATTCTTAAATATCTCAATATCGAGAATCATCTCCAACGACATCAGGAAGATGACAAACGCACCTGCTACGGCAAACGACTCGATGTCTACGTGAAACAGTTTCAGCATCATATCACCTGCATAGAAAAAGCCTATCAACAGTGCAAACGATATCAACGTAGCTTTTAATGCATTTACGTCTTTTCCTTTCTCTTTCAGGTTGATGATAATAGGAATAGAGCCTATAATATCTATTACGGCAAACAACACAATAAAAGCGCTGGTCATTTGTTGCCAATTAAATGCTGAAAACATACATTCCTCCTTTTTCTTTTCTGCAAAGATAATCTATTTTTATACATTCTGCAAAATTTCTTAAAACTGAATGAATAGCACGTTTAAGAAATAATAAAAAAAACAAAAAGAGAGGGTAAGTGTTTACGGCAGAGAGCGATTATACCTACTTTTGTTCTTGAACCATAATACAGAAACTATATGGAAACAATGTTCGATACACTATTACAATTACCCCTTTTTCAAGGACTTGCCCAAGAGGACTTCACCTGTATCTTGGAAAAGGTAAAATTGCATTTCACGAAACATAAACCGGGAGAGCTTCTTTTGCAAAAAGATTCTTCCTGCCACGAACTGGTGTTCATTCTAAAAGGAGAAGTAGCATCTTCCACATTATCCGCTGATGCTTCTTACAGCTTTACGGAATATTTTCCGGCTCCCTACCTGATCGAACCTTATTCCATGTTCGGCATGAACACATCCTATGCTTCTACACACCGCGCCAATACGGAGGTACATACGGTCAGCATCAGCAAAGCGTTCGTGATGAAAGAGCTATTCAGCTATGAGATATTCCGCCTGAACTATATGAACATGGTGAGCAACCGCGCCCAAATGCTGCATAACCGCTTATGGAAGGTGGCAGGCAACGATCTTGAAGCACGTATTTCCCATTTCATCCTCAGCCACGTAGAACGCCCGTCGGGAAAGAAAGTACTGAAAATCAAGATGGAAGATTTAGCCCAAATAGTCAACGAGACTCGCGCAGGGATATCAAAGGCTCTCAACAACATGCAGGACAGAGGATTGATAGAGCTGCACCGCGGAGAAATCGTAATACCCGATGCGGAAAATCTGATACTTGCATGAGAGTGATGCACTGCCTCACGTAAGAAACTAAAAGGGGATGAATTCAAAATGAAATTCATCCCCTTTTCTGGTATTACTTATTCCCATTCAATTGTGGAAGGCGGTTTTGAGGAGATATCGTAGGTTACGCGATTCACCCCTTTCACCTTGTTGATAATATCATTGGAAACCTTGCCCAAGAACTCATAAGGCAGATGCGCCCAGTCGGCAGTCATGGCATCGGTAGAAGTTACAGCACGCAAAGCAACAGCACGTTCATACGTACGTTCATCTCCCATTACACCGACAGACTGCACCGGAAGCAGGATAACTCCCGCCTGCCAAACCTGATGATAAAGCACCGTTTCATTTCCGTCGGCATCCTTCACCTTCCAGTCGCGCAAGCCCTGAATGAAGATGTCGTCCGCATCTTGCAAGATACGCACCTTTTCCGGAGTTATATCACCCAAGATACGCACAGCTAGCCCCGGTCCGGGGAAAGGATGGCGGGTAATCAGATGATCCGGCATGCCCAGCTCGCGTCCTACGCGGCGAACTTCGTCCTTAAACAACAGACGCAACGGCTCGCACAGCTTCAAATGCATTTTTTCGGGCAATCCTCCCACATTGTGATGGCTCTTGATAACCGTTCCGGTGATAGAAAGCGACTCAATGCAATCCGGATAGATAGTACCCTGTGCCAGCCACTTTACATCTTTTATCTTATGGGCTTCTTCATCAAACACATCAATAAATCCCTTTCCTATAATCTTGCGTTTTCGTTCCGGCTCGGTCACTCCTGCCAGCTCCGCAAAGAATTTGGCACTTGCGTCCACGCCCACTACGTTCAGTCCCAGACACTCATAATCGTGCAACACATTCTTGAACTCATTCTTACGCAGCATGCCATGATCCACGAAGATACAAGTCAGGTTCTTACCGATAGCACGATTCAGCAGTACGGCAGCAACGGAAGAATCCACTCCGCCACTCAGGCCAAGCACCACTTTGTCATCTCCAAGCTGTTCTTTCAGTTGGGCAACGGTAGTTTCAATGAATGATGCAGCGCTCCAATCCTGTTTGCAACCGCACACTTCCACAACAAAGTTTTTCAGCATCTGCGTGCCGTCCTCGCTATGGAACACTTCCGGGTGGAACTGAACACCCCACATCTTCTCGCCTTCCACCTGATAAGCGGCAATCTTCACTTTATCTGTCGAAGCTATCGTTTTGAAGTTGTCAGGAATTGCTGTGATGGTGTCACCATGACTCATCCATACTTGTGTGTTCTCCTTCACTCCCTTGAAAAGCACATTGCCTTTATCAAAAGAATTCAGATGTGCACGTCCGTATTCACGACTACCCGCAGGCTCAACCTTTCCACCATTGGTATAAGCGATGAACTGTGCACCGTAGCAAATTCCCAATACAGGGTATTTACCGCGAATCTCGTTTAAATCTATTTTAAACGCACTCTCATCATATACGGAAAACGGGCTGCCCGAAAGAATAACTCCCTTTACACTCTCATCTCCCTGAGGAAATTTGTTGTAAGGCACAATTTCGCAATATACATTCAGCTCGCGAACACGACGACCGATAAGCTGCGTGGTCTGTGAACCGAAATCAAGAATAATAATCTTTTCTTGCATAGAAACAGAGGTGTTAATTATTTGGAGCACAAAGATACGAAGAAAAATGAGATTGAGCACAAAAATTAAACGACTTAAATATCGTATCTTTGCAAATAATTAAAAGGCAGATTGTTTTAATAACAAAAAGATAATAAACCTCTCAGGCGCGTTGCTAGACAGACTATAAAAACACCCGCACAGCTTATCCTTCAAAAAACCAAAGGAATTATTGGAATTATAAAGTAAAGAATTTATATTTGCTTTCATTACTAACCCAAACATCTAATATCATGAAAAGAAACATTCTATCAGCGGTCTTTACTCTTTGCTGCCTATTGCCGATAACAGCACAGTCCCTTTCCAAGACAGATTCGCTACAAATTGAAATCGCTCAATTAGAAAATGCACTGGCAAACATACAGACTGATTTGCAAGAAAAGACTTTGCAGTACAATTGGGAAATAACAGAAAAGTACATTGAGTATTGCAAAAAACTCTACAAAATTACAAACTTCAATCAAGAACCCCGGCTGGTACAACTTGCCACTACCATAAAGCCTGAAGAACTGGAACCTCAGAGATTGGCCTATGAAAAGACTAAAAAAGAAGTTGAAACACTACTGAAATCCTACCCGGAGTATATCACCCTCGATTCTTTATACAAAAGAGCCACCAATACGGAACAAAAAAAAGACCGCAAAGTAGCCTTAGACGGTTTCTATCAACGCATATACAATGAGGATAAAGCTTACCGCCCGCTACTCGAAAAAAGACGCAAAGCCCTCAAAGAGCATTATATTGCCTGCGCTTCCTACCTACTGAACGAATGTAAAAGAAACGGAGAAATAGTACCGGAAATCTATGATTATAAAACAGCACGAATTCTCAAAGAGGCTAATCCCAAGCTCCGCCAACTATCCATAGAGATCAGCACACTTGAGAGCCTTCAACGGGAAACAATTCGCAAATATCAAAAGCTAAAATACAATTTGGAGGACTAAAAAAATAAGACAGAAAATTGACCCTTAGTCAGAAACGCTTTGCTAGGCCTTTTGACAACTGTCTAATGACTTTTGTCCCCCAACCTTGTTCTCTTTGTTTAATTAGAATATCATTGCCTATTTTCCAATATAAAGCGAGCAGTTCCGCATTTACACTAAATATAGCCTTCAGTTTGGAACTTTCTATCAATGAAATAACCTCTTTCCGCCAATTATCATAATTATCGGGAAGTACATTTTGCTTATCAGCCATTTGCGGTACTATTATATTATTATATGTTTTCGGAATGGAATTTTATATGCAAATATACATTTTTCTAATCACCGAAATAATTGATAATAAAAACAGCCGAAACCACTTCAAAAAAGCGATTTCGGCTGCGCCTAAAACAAAGTAACCGCTGTTACCCGTCATTTACCAGTATCACACTGCATCACATAACGCCATACTACACTTGTGAAGCATCTCTCCGCCTACGTACCAACAATGGTGCTCCGAGTTCTTCACGCTCCACTACTTCGAGGAAACCATTTTGTTCCAACTCGAATAAGGCAGGATACACACGCAATTTGTCAGCACCGGAATTTTGAATAATATCATCTACCGAAACATTTTCCGGCTGACTGATGATATAAGTAATAATCTTCCGAGTGTCAGCAACTTTATAGTTCTTTTCCATACAATCTATTTTATATCAAGTTGTTCCACACATTTTCTATTCGTCATAGTTCTTTTCTTGTCAAATATCCATCCCCATTTATTGAAATACTTCACAACAGAACAAATATGATATTTCAGCAGCTTTCTATTCTTATAAGAGCCTTTTTCATATTCATGATAGATTGATACTTCAGGATAAAATATTGTCTTTGAAACCTCCCCTATCCTGCGACACAAATCCAAGTCTTCGGCATACATAAAAAAACGTTCATCAAAGCCGCCAACTTGTTTCAACGTCTCCACCCGCATAAACATAAAACATCCCGAAAGGGAAGGCACTTCCATCACTTTGTCATATCCGGTATGATGTAGTTCAAACCACGCATCATGTTTATCCTGATAAGCATTGAAAGGAATGAATCTTCTCCCGAACAAATCCATCGGTGTAGGTAATAACTTGCATAAGTACTGAACATTCCCATTGGGATAAAACACTTTTGGCATCACCAAGCCACAATCTTTCTGCTTATCCATAAATCCAGCAAGCGGCTTTGCCACATCCCCCTCCCAATAAATATCAGGATTTATCACCGCATGGTATTGCGCCCCCAACTCTATTGACCTGCGGATAGCAATATTATGTCCACTGCCAAAACCTAAATTATCACTATGAATGTAGACAATTTTGTCCGAAAGTGAAGCAAACTCACGCAAACTGTCATTGGATGAATTATCAATAATAAAAAATATATCAATGGAAGAATGCAACACGCAATTCAACAAACGTTTCAAATCTACATACGAGGTATGAAACGTCACAACAGAAGCTGTAATCATGATTATAAAATTGGATTAATTTTAAAGTTCGGTATATCGCTAAAAACTTATCTTTAATTTCATCTTTTTTGCCAAGCTATTGAAAGACTTCTTATCACCTATCAATATAGGACAAAATCTTCGAATCAGTTTCACCGCCAAGGCAATAAACAACGAAGTTGTCAATGCCATGAACAGTATTTCCACATACCCCCAGTGATGTTGGACAGATACCGGCAGATGCAGCCCCATCCTATTATATACGACTGCCAAAATCTTGATGCCTCCACCATTTAAATAATAAAAGACCAAGCTGTTTACTCCCATAAAACTTATCCATGGTACAGCAGGTATCAGTTTAACAAAACGTACCATCATTACTATACCCAACAGTGCATAGCACAGATAGAGCGGAAAATTCCGAAACTCTTCTCCGCCAAAAGCTGTAAGCATGGTGTGTAAACAGGACGTATCAAATACATAACAACCAAAGTAACAAACTGCCAGACAAATCAGAACCCACCATTTTACAGGAAGTACCCTATCCACTATCGACTCATATATCCGATAAAAGAAACCTAATCCCAAAAAGGGGACAACCAACAATGCCCTGTCAAAATAGTAGGGCAAACGCTCGGTAGACCATATATTCACATAATAACCCACCCCCAAACACACCAACATTAAAAATACATAAGAACATAAGATTTTTCGTTTTGTACAGCACAAGAGCGAACATAACCTGCGCCTCTCCCAATGCTACCACAAACCATGATGCCTACCCTAACGCAATCTCCTTAAGACCATAAAGCAGAGATACTCCGTTAGTAAACGACTTAGGAACGAACAATACCAACGTAAAAACAAGATACGTCCATACAATGCCTCTGAATATTTGCAACATTTTTCTTTTCAACGAAAATTTCAGATAATCCGATGTAAACAAATATCCCGAAAGGAAAAAGAAAAATGGCATCCTGAACCAGAAAAAAAGAAAGCTAAAACGGTCATCCGTTATCGGATAATACACCTCACTGTGAAAGAGTACTACCAAAAACATAGAGATACCTTTGCCAAAATCCACCCACTCTTTTCTCCCTTTATCCGGCAGTTGTAATTTATCAGTCCTCTGTTCCATACAAAGTTTTTTATTAGGTTTACAAGAAATACAAAATCAAACGCTGCACCGTAACATATATATGCAAGGCTGCAAAAAAGCGTTTTCGTACCAAATACAAAAAAAAACGTTTCCTTAAAGGCAGGGACTTCACATACTTATTGGCCCACCATTGAGGATATTTGTTTTCAAAATCACATACAATATTCCGTATTTCCTTTCCTGACACTCCTGCGTCTATGGCCTTAAACACCGCGCCATACAACACGAGATGAATTCCCCGATACTCCTTCGCCTCGGCAAATTCGGCAGGAACATTCTCACAGACAAACTGAAAAGCATCTATAAAACCTTGGTAGATACGCTTGTTCCGAGATGTGGAAAGCGACTGTTTCCGATGCAAATAATTATAAAGCGGCATAGGTATAAACGTAGCTTTTCCTGCCAATGAACTCAATACCGGAACCACAGCAGCGTCTTCCGAATTATACAAAGCAGGCATCGAAATTTTTTTTATTATCTCCGATTTTACCACAAGTCCCCACAACGCATCGAATGCCATAGCCACATACTCATTCATGGAAGTAGCATTGCTTAAACTACGAGTACAACCAATGTGCTTCCGCTTTCCGTTTCCATAGTTTCTATAGTAATCGAAAAAAACAAGTTCTGCTTTTTCCGATTGTATTTTCGAATATGCCAATTCCAGCAAATCAGGTTCATACCAATCGTCACTGTCACAGAAACCTACAAATCGTCCCTTGGCATGCTGCACCCCCCAACTACGAGATGCCCCCGGACCGCTATTCTCTTTATTTCGCAATAACGTCACAAGTAATGTTGAATTTTCGGCCCAACGTCGGCAATACTCATACGTATTATCTGTGGAACAATCGTCAACTAAAATAATCTCAAAGTCGGAAAAAGTTTGCGACTGCAAAGAGTGTAAAGTTCTATCCACAAAAGACACGACATTATAACATGGAATTATAATGCTAAAAAAAGGAGCGGAATTATTTTTCATCTACTAACTAAAAATGGTTGTATAAGGAATCATCTGATTTTCTATCCCATTGCGACTTAAAGCCCAATAAGACAGAAATGCAAAAGCCACACTTATTAATGTGATAAGTATATAACGATTATTATATTTCTTCATTTCCACCAAAAGCATAGGTAACAACACTACATAAATTAAAGTGAAATATCCCAATACTCGGTTTATCACCATTACTAACGGGGTGTTGCTATAAGCGAATATCAAATAAATAAGCAATAAAGTCAGATAGTTTAAATTTGAAAGCAAGACATGCTTTTTCCGCCAAACCACATTCCACCATGAATAAAAAAACATCACCAGACTCAGCAAACCTATCATGTAATAAGTAGGGGGAACAGCCGAAGCAAAGCCTTCAAATTTCAAATAAACGGCATAAGGCGAATTCTCTATAATCACCATCAGAAATGAATTGAACACAACGGTTATCCCTAAAAAGAGCATCTTATAAAAAATATTCCAGTCTTTACGTAAGAAAAAATAAAGCGGAATCAATAGTAGCACCGTAGCATGGACAAAATAGGCTGTCAATAGCAAAATAACAGTGTATTTCCAAAACTTCTTTTCTTCGATAAATGAAAGTAAATTCAAGAAGATAACAGTGGCCAAAGCCTGACGCATCGCATTGAAAGTAGAAAAATAATAATTACCCAATGAAAAATACATCAATACGGAAAAGAACACATAAGGAGAATGCTTCAGAATAAAGCGGAAAGCCAACCACACGGACAAAAATGCAAACAAACTGCAGAATACGGCAAAAGGAAGATGCAAGCTGTTAAAAACTTCCACCAACCAAATAAATCCGCTTTCTTTCATCTTGTAAAGCTCATCCGAACGATGAAACAATTCTTCATAGTTTATATAGTCGACTCCTACATTTTTACGTAAGCCTCCTAACAAAGCCAAGAAAAGAAACTCGAAAAAAAACAATCTGGTCACAATCCCTACATTCTTACGTATATAAGGATTCAACAAAGAACACAACGAAAGAAAAAAAAGAATCAATAAATAAATACCCATTCAACGTTTTTTGCTTTTTGCAACTTTCTTGTATCTATAATGAGCAAACAAGTAAACACAGTAAAGCATATCCTGCAGTTTAACAGGAAGACATCTTATTAATATTTGTTTTATTTTTATGAATACAGATGTACTCTCCGTTATCTTTTCTGTCTCGGACTGAAGCATATTTATATTATTTGCCGAAATCCCTTTTATAGCATCATAATCGGCTATTATTCCTGAATAGTAAATAAAGCCAGACGGTTTTTCCATATAAACGGTATGAAAGAAATTATAATCGGCTACAATTCTACAATTCAAATCATAGAGTCTTTTTTTATGTTCTATCAATCTTATAAAAGTAGACTGATGACACAAAGACATGCGTAAACGCAATGTCGCTATATTTGATGGAGTAACAATATATGTTCCCCAGCGATAATGTACCTTCGTTTTTCCATATATAACTAAACAATCTGGTGCATAATCACTATGGAAAACATTTTCCAGAACCAGTTCATCATAAAACCCATCCCCCGCATTCATAAAATTAATCCACTCTCCCGTCGCCACCTTTATCCCCTTATTCATCGCATCATAAATCCCCTTGTCCGGTTCGCTCACCCAGTACGCAATTCTGTCAGCATATTTCCGGATAATTTCAACAGTGCCATCAGTGCTGCCGCCATCAATAATAATATACTCTATGTCATGATACGTCTGATTAAGTACGGACAGCATAGTCTTTTCAATCGTGTCCGCAGCATTGTAGCAAACAGTTACTACTGATATTTTCATTTTTATCTGATATTCAATAATTTAACACTCAAAGAATAGTAGTTTGTGACACCCTGTCACCACCCTTGTATAACTTTCCCTCACGCGCGCAGGAGAGAGTTTTTTTATCCAAGTCTCAAACATGTATTCTTCATGCGTGCACATAAAGAAAAGTTCTGCAAGAGCGATGCCAGGGTGTCAAGGCACTACCTGTTGCAATAATCCAGTTTGAGACGTTCGTACAGTTCTTTCAGTACAATACGCAGGGTATCAGAGTCTTTTCGGGCGATAAGTTCGTCCAAGTAGAAACATATCACTGTATAGTACGGCAAGAGGTTTGAAACGGAGCCCCTTTTAAAGCAGTATAAGTTTTACTACTCATGCCGGTGCACTGGCAAATGACACGATCCGTAAGATGCTTGCCACACACCTGCACCGTTTCCTGCAACAAGGCCAGGAGTTCTCCCAATTCGGCATTGGGAGCGAAATTTTGCTTCATTGTTTATCGTTTTTAAAACGTAATTATTAAATAGTCGTGCGTAACAACTCAAGCCAGCGAAGTTAATTTCAGTTAAATATCGGTCTCATGTTTTCCACATGAGGAAAACACGCAGCCATAAAGTTCCGGTTATTATCCCCACCTTTACAGCCATTATTTAAAATTCATACAAATGACAATGGAAAATATTTTAGTCAGTCTTTTTAAAGGTTATGCAGACACCCACCCGATAGAAGTTCCCCTGAAAACAATCATCAGCCTTCTCCGCGACAATCAGGCGGTGATCGAACACACCGAAAAGCATCGCTATTATCTGGAGCAAAAACAAGTCACCGCCGCTGCACGCGAAAAAGCATCCTGCCCCTGCTTTGCCGTCAGCGTGCGCTTCGAAGGCGGAAAACAGAAAGCAAACATCAGCGAGTGGACAGGAATCTGTCCGGTAGACATAGACCACGTGCCGCCCGAACGCATGGAACAGTGTTTGGAACTGCTCAAAGCCGACAAGCACACCTTGCTGCAATATGTCACCATCAGCGGACATGGTATCCGGTTACTCTGCCGATACACCGGACTTACCGACAACTGCGAGAAAAACCACCGGCTCCACACCCGCACTTTTACCGTCATTAACGAGTACTACACCCGTCTCACAGGACTTGAATGTGACCTGAAATGCAAAAATGCCACCCGCCTAAGCGGACTTGCACACGACGAGCATCTGTTTTTCAATCCCGATGCCGTACCTTTCAGCCGGAATGCGGAAACTGCTGCGCCCAAGCATAGCCCGGCATCTGCCAAAAACAAAAACCACCGCCGTCTGCAAAGAGTGATTGACGCTGCCTGCCGTCGCCTTGCGGATGAAGGTGTGGAATATGCGGAACATCACCACAACGAATATATCATGCGCATGGGCTATCTGCTCAACGCCTACGGAGTGGCACAGAACGTAGCCACCCAATGGGCAACAGAACGTTTTGCCGACTACAATGGCGACGTGACAGGCATTTTCGCCTCCTGCTACCTCAACATCGAAGAGCATGGCAGCCTCTCTCTTCCTCCACTCCGCAAGTCGCAAAACAATGATGAACGGCAGGAGTTTATGGCATCGGTGGCAGACATCGAACAGTTTCTCAACGGTCAGGCATCTTTTCGCAAGAACACCGTAACCGGCAAGTGCGAGGTGCTGACAGCCGGAAGTGGCGGGAAGTACGAAGAACTCACAGACCGCTACGTCAATACCCTGTGGTGCCGTATGTGCAAAGAAGCGAAACCGGGACAGGCCGCCCACATACGGGCAGTGCTCGATTCGGAATTTGTTGATACCTTCAACCCCTTCGAGCAATATTTTAAGAACCTGCCACCCTGGGACGGAACCACCGATTACATCGCGCAACTTGCCACCCACGTACACGTCCGGAACAACACCATTCCCTTTGCCTACTACTTCAAGAAATGGCTGGTGGGAATGGTTGCCGCCCTCTTCGACAAGGAAGTGGTGAACCATGAAATATTGGTGCTGACCGGCCGGCAAGGCATCTATAAAACCACTTGGCTCAACAATCTGCTTTCACCCGAACTGCGCCGTTACTTCTATCTGAAGTCCAACGCCCGCCGCATCACCAAAGACGACCTCCTCACCCTTGCCGAATTTGCCATTGTGTGCCTGGAGGAACTGGACGAAATGGAAACGCAAGAGGTGAACCAGATAAAGGCGCTTACCACCATGAAAGTAGTCAACGAGCGCGCCGCATACGCACATTACAAGGAACACCGCGACCACATAGCCAGCTTTTGCGGAACCAGCAACAACACTCACTTCCTCGCCGACCCCACCGGAAACCGCCGTTGGCTCCCCTTTGAAGTGGAGAATATCGACAGCCCTTATGACTTTCCGGTGGACTATGCCGGGGTTTACTCCCAAGCATACGCCCTACTGCAAAACGGCTACCATTACTGGCTGGAAGACAAAGAAATTGAAGCCCTGAACCTGCACAACAGGCATTTCGAAATTCCCTGTCTGGAACAGGAACTGATATTGACCTATTACCGCCGTCCCATGTCGGGCGAGAAATGTATGTTCATCACCAACTCCCAGATACTCTGCCGCATCAACTCCGGCATCCGCCAAAAGCTGAGTCCCGTCAAAATAGGCATGGTGCTGAAACAGGAAGGTTTCGAATCCATGCGCTCAGGCGGCAAGCGGGGCTACCGAATGGTGGAACTCACTGGCGATGAGATACAGGCTAACCTCTATGCCATGGGAAGATATACGGAAAAACCTGAAAGTTAGAAATCTTACAACTGTAAAGGTCTGCTTTAGGTTTCCAGAGTTGAACTTTACAATCGCAGAGTTGACCTTTAGGAATCCTAAACCGGACATTACGCATCCCGGCTGCTCACGCCCTGCCTTCAGTTCTCAACTAAACATCCGGCTCTCCCAGTGCCTCAACAATCAGCCGCACCTGTGCCGGTGTATATGTCCGCACCCTGTCCGAAGGAACCAATGCATGGAGTTCATGCCGCAAGGTGGGATGGAAATCTATCCACTGGTTCAGTTTACGAAAAGCGGCTTGAGGACAAAGGGCCGGACAATAAAGTTGAGCGAGTTCCGTCCGCCCATAGGTACGTATTTTAAAAATCTCCATATCTTTTGAGTTCATTAGTTCTTACAGAACAAAGATACGGAAATATCTTCACATCCAAGCAACTATTTCCACCTATAACGAACGCTAACAGACCCTAACATACAGAAAGTGACAAACCCTCCTGTGCGGTGTCATATCTTCGCATCGTGATCACAAAGAGATAGTAAACCGATTGTTAATAACTCAAAAAACCAAAACAATGATTCGTTACAAAAAGTATCAGATGACAGGTGAGAAAAGCCCTTTGAAAGGACTTTGGTACGCCCGCCCCGTAATTGAAGAAACCTTCAATATCGAAACTCTTGCCAAACACATGGCAAACCACAACACTCCCTACTCCGCCGGAGTTATCAAAGGAGTGCTTGCCGATATGATTTCATGCATCAAAGAACTCATTCTGGATGGCAAGAACGTCAAACTGGACGATCTCGCCATATTCTCCGTAGGCATCGTCAGCAAGAAAGGTGCAGCCTCAGCCGCCGAATTCTCCCTCGCCGACAACGTCAAGGGGCTGAAACTCCGGGCACGCGCCACAGGAGAGTTGAGCAATGCTCAGATCAATTTGGAAGGTCAACTGAAAGAGACTTCCCAATATAACGTTGATGACAGCAGTTCGTCAGGAGGAACCCCTCCCGACAACGGTGAGGAGGAAAACCCGCTGGGCTAATGCCGACAGTGAGAAGAAATACCAAATCAAGTATTAATCATTAAACACTAAAATCACATGAGCGCAAAATCAAAATCAGTATGGGGTATCATCCTCAAATCTATTGTAGCGGTAGCCACAGCACTGGCAGGAGTATTCGGTCTCAGCTCCTGCATAGGCCGATGAGAACCGCCACGCCTATCATCATTCACTGCTCGGCCACGTCTCAGGGCGTGGCCCCGAGCTTCGAACAAAGGTGGTTTAGGCTTATATAATATATTGACCGGCAGCATGATTATTTGTGATATATTTCACAAAATACACATTCTCTTTGATAAGAGAGAAAAAACATACCAAGTGGTACTTGCAATAATCAAATTTGTATCCCGCAAATTATTTCACAATCCCCTTTTCCAAATACTCCGCAAGATTGGTACGGATATGTCCTGCAACGCGCTCCACTGCCACCTTTTCCATATCATGTTTCATCATGATACTTATCAACTCTTCAAACGAAGTTTTCATCGGATTCCATCCCAACTCCTTACGGGCTTTAGTGGGATCTCCCCAAAGGTTCACCACATCCGTAGGGCGATAGAAATCCTCCGACACCTCTATCAGCACACGTCCCGTAGCTTTGTCTATGCCTTTTTCTTCAAGCCCTTCGCCCCGGAACTCCAGTTCGATACCTGCGTAGTGGAAAGCCAACTGACAAAACTCCCGAACCGAATGTTGCTCACCTGTGGCTATCACGAAATCTTCCGGAACCTTGTTTTGCAGAATAAGCCACATACATTCCACATAGTCTTTAGCATAGCCCCAATCGCGCAATGAAGACAAATTACCCAAATACAGTTTGTCCTGTTTACCCTGTGCAATACGGGCAGCAGCCAAAGTTATCTTTCGTGTAACGAATGTTTCGCCCCGGCGCTCACTCTCATGGTTAAAGAGAATACCCGAACAACAAAACATATTATAAGCCTCACGATATTCCTTCACAATCCAATAGCCATAGAGCTTTGCCACCGCATACGGACTATAAGGATGAAAAGGCGTGTTCTCGTTCTGCGGAACCTCTTCCACCTTACCATAGAGTTCCGAAGTAGAAGCCTGATACACCTTACAGGTTTCCGTCAATCCACTCTGACGAACGGCTTCCAGCACACGTAATACGCCTGTGGCATCCACGTCTGCCGTAAACTCCGGCGCATCAAAGCTGACCTGAACATGACTTTGTGCAGCCAAGTTATAAACTTCCGTAGGACGTATCTTGCCGATAATCTGCATGATGCTCATGGAATCTCCCAAATCGGCATAATGCAAATGGAAGTTTGGAGTGCCTTCAAGATGGGCAATGCGTTCACGATAATCTACTGAAGAACGACGAATGGTTCCATGTACTTCGTATCCTTTTTCAAGAAGAAATTCGGCAAGGAAAGAGCCGTCCTGACCGGTGATGCCGGTGATGAGTGCGATATGTTTCATAATGAAATCCTTATGTGTTTTTGCCAAAAAGTGTCATATTCATATTTTTCAAAAGCATGACAACCGAAAGGTAATTTCTCATCATTGATTTTATATAAATAACTTGGATTAATCTCAAATGCGAACTTTAATGCAACATCAAAAGGCGGTAATTGACAGGAAATCCAAGAGCGCTGTGCCAATAAACTAAATATTACATCCTCATTAATCTTACGACGAAAATAATTCAAATTATTCCTCACTCCCAATAATTTAAACGGATATTGAACCCACTCTTTTAATGAAAAATCTTTCAAGAATAGCATCTTAGGAGTTATAAAAGGAAGAAAGGGTGGAAAATGCAACACTCTCAAACAATAGGATATCTTCCTCAATGAGAATCCACCGTTACCCACACCTTCTACTCTCTTCGTATATTTACGTTCTTTCCTCGATAAGGAAAAAAAAGGAGCACCAATATAATCGTAACCTAAGCTACACCAACTACTTAATTCATCATTAAAAACCCAAGCATCCAATTGATAAATCATCATGTATTCATAGTCAAGAAAACGTTCATAAAAAGATATACTAAGACAAAGCCTATTATATCCAACAACAGAAGTAAAATAATCCTCTGTAAAAAAATGAAGTTTATACTTTTTCTGAACTGACAATGATATTTCACTATATACAGACAAATCAAGCCCCTTAAATGTAATGATATAGATATCATAATTCTTCAATACAGTTAAGCATTGTTTGAAAGATGCCATTTCTACCACAGTAGGTTTTGCCTTATATACAGGTATAACAACAGCACAAGTCATTATCTCAATATTTTCTTAATAAATGTAACTCCCTTTTTTCCGATAACATGCTTTACATCTTCCTTCAGTTCTGTTTTCAGACTATCTACATGCCCAATATTTGTAATTAATCTAATTGCCTCATTCTCATCTATATCTCGAGTAAAAGTTTCAAAAACGATAGATTTAGTGATTCTACTATCGACAAAACGATCTACATTCCTTAGAAATTCATCTTTTGTATCAGCTGTTAAATACTCCATTCCTAAATTCTGAACAAGATCACGAACCAATGTACGAGATTGGGCACCATTATGCCCTGCTGCGGCAATATAGAGGTTCACATTCTCTCCAAAAATATGACCAGGATTCAAATGATGAGTAAATTCACAACCCTTTCCATTATTCACGAGTAGAATACGCAAATTACCACCTAAATATCTATTACCCAACACATTCATATCATAGAAGAACGCCAAGTCTCCCAGTACACAAAAATATAGTTTATGAGGATATACCAATGAAGCCCCTAATAAAGAAGATAAGGTTCCATCCGTTCCAAATCCACCTACATTACAGGCAGAATTTATTGTCTTAGATATTTCAAAGAAGTTCCAAGAACGTAAAGAAGTCAGTATACCAAAATGTATCGAACTATTTTCAGGAAGACAAGGGGCTAATTGTTTAGCCATCCATATATTTGAAAAAGGAAAATCCGGTAATGAAGCATATAACTTTTGATACTCCTTTTGACAATCTTGTAAAAAAGTGTTTCTTGATTGTGAAGGCATGCCTGCATAATTCTTAAAGAAATGCAATTCACTCATATGAAACATATAAGACAGCTTACCATAACGATCACGAAGTTGTCCATCTTCACTTATACGCCATACCTCTTGTGCATGCGGTCCCATATTAAAATGGTCTCCAGATACCTCACCTAAATGGATAAGTAGCCGTATATTCTGTAAACAAGCAGCATTTTTTATATTCAGCAATGCACCTATTTGCCGAAATTCACCTTTGTAACTACTCGTATGATCACAAAAGACTACTGCATTATGATTCTTGCAAAAGAGATCTATATATATATTCTCCTCCACACTGAATGAAGAATGTGAACCAATAAACAACGCTATTTTTCCTTGTGGGAGTTTTGGTAGTTCATCATCATAATCTAAACGATGAACAACTTTTACTTCCGGAAGTTTCTTTACGGATAAATTTTTACTGTATACAGTCTCAAGATTGATGTGAGATGGACCACCACCATTTAAAGTTAAAGCTGCAATAGCTTGATTAATCCTTAATGTTGCATTTTCTACATCCTTTTCATCACGAATAGTCGATATATACGTACTAAATGTTAAAATATCTTTCGCATGCACAGTACGGTCAATAACCTGATCATAAAGATTGCCTAATCGTCTTACATCTTGAGTACCAGTCACTACTAAAATAGGTAGTTTTCGGTAATATGCTTCTGTCAATCCCGGCATATAGTTTCGCGAAGCTGTAGCTCCTGTACAAGTCAGCACAACTGGCTCGCCACTTTCTTCTGCCATACCACAAGCGATATAAGCAGCAGACCGTTCATCTACAGAAGAATATATATCAAAGCTCCCATCATACATTAAACTTGCATTTAGCATCATATTTGTACCTCCCGGAGAGGTAATAATTCTCTTAATACCATGCGCCTTAAGCAACGCTACAAGAATTTGAATATTCTTTTCACTTGAATAATAAGTATTCATCATATCTCTCCTACTTAAATTTAATACATCTATTCAAAACAGTCTCTGCAAGTCATTCTACATAACAAATTACACTTATGTTACTTATATTTTTTTGCTCTTATAAACTGCTCCAACTTTGCCATTGCAATAGGAGCAATCCGATAAAATAAATAACCTATTTTTTGCTTAATAGTTGGAAACCGAGTCAATGAGGTATATTCATGACTATAATAATCATGTGTTGCCTCCATACGACAATTTAAGTTAGAAAAATTAGGATTTTCCAAAAAAGACTCCATGCATGTTGCTAATCCAACTTTCGGATCTGTGAATTTAAAATTTTCCCCTATAGCTTCTCGAATTTTTAAATTATCAAAACAACGATCATAAATACGATCATAAATAACTTGATAACATGCTATATCAATATGCAATTGTGGGCAATCCTTTATCATTACAACCTTAGGACAAAAACCTATTTTCTTTTTAAAAGTTGAAACATAAATATCCAATACATCCATCCATTTAATTGTTTTATCTGTGGTAATTTGGAAAGTATTTCCCAACGCTTTGGCATTTCCAATTAATCGAGCAATACAATTTGCAACATCCAGCCCCCAGGTTAATGTTGTAGTATGCTGCATTATGTCATAAGGTACAACAATAGCTTTTCCATTTAGAGCTCGTTGAATAAATGTATCTTTATCCAATACTCCTAATTGAAGACGATTATTACTATATGTTATATACGGACGAATAATCGTATAGTTCTTTTTACCAGAAGCATTTAGAATATCTTCTTGGCGCGCCTTGGCTAAAGCATATTCATCTGTTTTTAAATATTCATCGTCTTCAACAACGTCAAGCAACCTTGGTGACGTTTCTTGAATAATAGGAGAATTTGCATACACTCGTGATGTACTTAAGAAGAAATATTGGTCTGTATGTGCTAAATATATTTTATATACTTCCCCAAATTCTTGAGTTGTATATAACATAAAATCAACAATAGCAGTATAATGTTTCGATGCTAAAAGTTTTATTACAAAATCTATTTCATGAGCATTACCTTGAATATAATGTATATTTCCATCTCTATCTTTACATTTTTTACGAGAGGTCACATCAACTTTATATCCTTGTTTTGCAAGAATTGTAATAAGATAATTTCCCATAGCTCCCGTTCCACCTAAAACTAATATATTCATTATTCAAAACTTTATCGAATTTTTCAAATAAGTTATACAATACTTTCTCTCATACTTGACTTCTTTTTTTATCTCTTCATACTTTATTGAACGATACAAATCATTTTTTGGGAAACCATATATACGATTCATCAACCCATAATGCTGTAACAAATCATAGATTCGAGAATTCTGAGAGTTTTTTTCGTTATCTTTAAAACGTATAAATTCTATAAAATCTTTACATAGATTTATAGATATGGCTGTTGCATGAAATGAATCTGTACAAATATATGTCGCGTTGTCAATCAAATAAACAAATTCTTTAGGCCCTGCATTTGAATAAACAACAGCTCCATTCATTGTAAATAATGGATTCTCTAAAGAAGGTATTATTATGATATTATCGATACCTAATTTTTCTTTTACTACTTCTAATTGAAATAGATAGTTATCATTATTGCCTATTAGATAACACAAAATATACTGTTTGGGTAATTGCAATTCGATTTCAGCTTCTCCTGCTAAAAAACGCCAATCCTCAGCATCCAATAAAAAAGTAGGGTCCATGACTTGCACAATATCATTTCTACCTGTCAATTTTGAAAGAACAGAAACGGCAGATTGTTCTCTGACCCCGATATGCTGATATTTTAAAAGATGATTTCTAACTGCATCTTGAAACATTGGATTTACTTGCGTAGTTCCTATACTGGGTGCATAAGCTATCCTTTTACATTTCCTTGCAAAAGAAAGAAAATAAAAAGAATCATAATTATGCATAGTATTCCAAACTTGGTCACTTCCTGTTATAAAAACACTTATATGTTTCAATAAATACCGATAATGGAAAAAAGTATAAAGTCGAAAAACATTATATTTTTCTTTATTAAACCGCCTCAATTTATATAATCCTTTGGATGACGTGCTATTTTTCTTACTTTTTCCTTCTACAATCCGCTTCAAAAAGTTCAACATCCATTGTTTATATGTTATCTTTTGAAGAATGCAGACATGATAACCCAGTTGTCTCAACTTTTCATGTAATGCATAAGATTGCAAACTTGTTCCAAAGTTCCCTGTTCCAATCCAAGAAACGATTGCTATTTTTTTGTCCATTAACAACCTGTCAACAAATTCTATATACTAAATAGCGCACTATAATTGCTAAAAACTGCTTAATTCTAACCAAAGGATTTTTAGAAAATCCCAGCCAATATGTTCGCTTCCTAATTTCGCCTATTACAGAAAGTTCTATATCTTCTATATCATAAAAAGAAGATGTAGATATTTTTTGGCTTGCATAACTCATATCAACAGTACAATGTTCGCCACTACCATCATGCCCCCAATTACGAACTAAAGAAATTGAAGGTCTTATTTGAAATTTATCCTCAAGTACATTAATAAGTCCATATTTCACATCATCATAATCACCTTTTATTTGTAACATTGTTATTAACATACCTATCATAGCCGGATAAGTTTTAAGTACTTTAAAAGTCAACTTGAAAGAACTTAATATATTACTAAAATAATAATCGGGGCGATTTAAAATCGTGTGACACTTTTCTCTCCAAAGCGCATATCCCCAAGCATTAGACCCTCTTACACAGATAAGTTTTTTATTTGTAAGATTATAAAATTCGGGCTGTAAATATCCTCCAACACTCGTTATTTGGGGACACTCTTTATATTTTATCAAACATTTATTCATAAAGTCTAAAAAGCATGGAGCATATTCTGTATCATCCTCAACAATAATACAAGCATCATAGTGTTTCCACACATATTCCAAGAGAAGATTCTCATTTTCAGCCGATCCACAATTTTCTTTTCGTTTAAAAATGGTTACTTTATAAAACCCACGTATTTTCGGTAGATACTCCAATATTTCATTATATCCTTGTCTATGAAATTCATTCAAAGGATAATCTAATCCAATCACCAACTCAGTTTGCTCTGCATATGTACACTGAGATAGTGATGTAATACAACGTTTCAAATGTATACTTCTACACAGAGTGGGGATAACTATTGGATAATATTCTACTTTCATTATTATTCTTAATTCGTAAATTATCTTTCCGACATTCAATTACCAACTCTATAATTCGCTCCACTGTATTTATTTCCAAATCATGATATATTGGTAGACAAATTACACTATCTGCAATACGATGAGAAACAGGTAAATTCTCCGGCTTAGCCGAATCCAATTCACGATATGTAGAAAACTCGCTTATCAAAGGATAAAAATACCTTCTTCCAAAAACATTTTTTTCTTTCATTTTAAAATAAAGTTCATCACGAGTCATACCATATTTTTCCGCATCTACAAATATTGGAAAATAAGAATAGTTATGACGCACTCCAGGCATATCTTCCATAAAACTAATACCTTCCACTGCGCATAAACCTGCACGATATTTAATAGTTATTTGACGACGTGCTTCAATAGCCGCATCAACTTGTTTCAAATTAATAAGACCATAGGCAGCACGGATTTCGTCCAACTTACCATTTATACCAGGAGCTACAATTTCTGTTTCTCCTGCAAAACCGAAATTTTTCAAATAATCAATACGACTTTTAGTCTTTTCATCATGACAAATCAAAGCCCCCCCCTCTATCGTATTAAAAACTTTAGTAGCATGAAAGCTCAATGTAGAAATGTCCCCAGCCTCTAATATAGACTTGCCGTTTACTTCAACACCAAAAGCATGAGCTGCGTCGTAAATCACCCTTAACCCATATTTATCAGCTATTTCTTGAATACGTCCTGTATTACAAGGTTTACCGTATACATGCACAGGCATAATAGCCGTGGTTCTAGGAGTAATAGCAGCTTCTATTTTATCAGGATTAAGATTACAAGTCAAAGGATCAATATCTATAAATACAGGCTTTATACCATTCCACCACAAAGCATGTGTAGTAGCAACAAAACTATATGGAGTAGTAATAACTTCTCCTGTAATACGTAACGCCTGCAATGCACACATTAATGGTAATGTTCCATTAGTAAAAAGGCTTATATAAGGTACCTTAAGATATTCACACAATGCTTCTTCTAATTTCTGATGATAGTTTCCGTTGTTAGTCAACCACTTATTACTCCATATATCTTGTAAAGAAAGAAAAAAATCATCAAGAGGAGGAAGTAATGGAGAGGTAACCGTAATTATTTTATTTTCCATATTTAGAATTAATATAAATTGGCTTTTAAATGCAATCTAAACTTCTGTATTATTAATAACTGTTCTTTTTTGGTCAATCCTAAAAAGTATATAATTACTAAAGCATAAATAATAGCAATTATAAAAAAAAGAATTTTCTCAACAGAACTATCTATTTTTAAATAAGGATAGATAATCGTATAAAGCAGTAAAAATAGTACTACCTTTAATGAAGGTCCATAAACGACTTTTAGAAAATGAAAGACATCTCCCTTCAATATCATTCTTAACAACCCAAGTTGCACGATTTTATTAACTAAATCAGCAGCCGCATAAACTAATATTACCGTAGCTACTGGATACCCAATTGTAAATAGTACAAAAGAGACAGGCAAGCTCATTGTCATTAAAAAACTTTCACTAATTTGAAACCATTTTACTTTACCAGAAGCTTGTATAATAGGAGAAATACCTGCTGCCATCGCACGAATAAACAAACTGACAAAAATATACCGACAAAGGAGCAATGTACCACTTGGTATATTTTCCAACCACAGGGTTAGCAGAAAATCCAATTCTAAATTAATCGGAAATATCAAAACTAACATTAGAAATATACTATATTTAGAAATGTTCTCAGCCAAAGAAAATGTCCTTTTTATATCCCCTTTGCTATAGCTTTGCGTAATTTGAGGTTCAGAAGCTGTCCCTAAATTATTAACAAACATTACAACAAAACTTTCTATTTGGTAGGCAATTGCAAAAGCGCCATTCACAAACGTTCCAAAGAAATAATTTATCAATATAGTTGAGCCTTGACTACGACCGACATAGGCTACTGCTCCCAAGGCTGTATAGTTATTAAAGAATAATATTTCCCGATATAACGATTTATCACGATACATCCGCAAGGAAACTATCGAATGATATCGCCTATAGCATACATATTGATAAAAAAGAAAAGATATAAGGGATATTATACAAATTCCTACAGCATAAAAGCGGAGAGCATTTCCTTGGTAATAAACTAATAAAATGATTAAAGGTATTTTTAACAAAGCTGCCAAAAAATCAATAAGTGCTATTTGAGAAAACTTTTCATAGGCACATAATAGCCCTTGATAAGGTACATTCATCAGCCCTATTACAGACACAATCGTGGATATCTGAAAAACGAATAGAGCATCATCTAACTTACCGGACTGCAAATTCAATAAATTATAAATATAATAGATTCCTATAGTTTCTGCCAACAAGAAAACAAACAATCCAAATCCTATATGGAGCAATAAACTGACATTAAATATTTTATTCAAATTACCATTTGGCTTACCCATTTCTACATTAATATATCGACGGGTAGTGGTGTGCATAGCCGTACTAATCACATTCAACATGGCAATTAGTCCAGCAACGACATTATACAGTCCATAGTCAGATACTCCTAATGCCTGTAATACATAACGGGTAGTGAACAAACTTATCAACGTTACAACTATCATACGTATATATATAATTACGGTATTGATAGCGATACGTTTATTGTCAGCTTGAGGTGTAACCATGAACTTGTATTTAATTTGTCAGTGTCCTATTTTGACGGTTCGATTCTTTAGGGAAAGCCTCTTGGAGAAACTTTCCTCTTAAAGATTTCAAAAAACAAACTTGATTTTTATAGTCGTTTGTCAATATCAGCTCTGGGAGCCATAGACAACAGCATCCCATAATCTCTATAACCTACACACAAACTATTTATATAAGTTTAATAGTCCTATGTGCAATTATATTTTGCCGGAAACCGTAATTGTAATCATTTCTAAGAATAGCAAGGCTTCCATAAAACAGTCAAAAATCTCAAAATTTCCTCCCGAACACTATATTCATAAACATCATGGAAAGTATCTTGACCTACCTACTTTAGTCATACGGGAGAAAACGATCTATTATAACAGGAAACCAGGTTATCCTCATTCCATACGCTCGTTACATAAAGAGTATAAGATTTTTGTTATAAAATATTTTACCTTTTGTCTCTCAAACAATCCCACCACAAATTCAGTCCTACCCAAATTACAACATCAGCAACCAGCATCACCGTATTGTTTACATAAGGCATCAACAGAATGTTACCCGCACTGAAAGCACAAGACATACAAAGCAGACTAAGCATCGCCTTTCTCGGTGAAAGACCTATCGCCAGCAATTTATGGTGAATATGATTTTTATCCGGTTCAAAAGGGCTGTTCCCTTCACGAATACGAACTAAAACCACACGAATGACATCGAAAGAAGGAATTATTAATGTACTGAAAGCAATGATAAAAGCACCTTCCGTATAAGGCATGACATCAGGATTCAGCTGGCTATACTTTATGGCAAGGAAGCTAAGGGTATAACCCAAAGTCAAACTTCCGGTATCTCCCATAAATATTTTACGGGCACGTTCGGCACTTCCAAAAACATTATAGTAGAAGAATGGGACAAGCACGCCAAAAGTACCGGAAGCGAGCATCGCATAACTCCAAAGTCCTTTATCCATAAACAAATACGTAAATATCAGCAATGCCACACTGCTCAAACCCGAAGCAAGACCGTCTATACCGTCTATCAGATTGATTGCATTAGTTATAAACACCACCAACAAAACAGTGAAAGGCATACCAACATAAAACGGTAGTTCCTGAATACCAAACAAACCATATAAATCATTTATCCACAGTCCGGATAAGGGAAAAAGACTCGCACAAAAGATTTGGATGACAAACTTCTGACGATAACGAACACCGACAAGATCATCGGCAATACCCGTCAGATAAAGTAAAGTCATACCGCAGGCAAACAACAATAACTCCGGTAAAAGATAGCCTGCATAGACCGTTGAAATGCTATCACCACCTAACAAGCGAAACGTATAGACAAGGCAGAAAGAGAACAAAGTAGTCGGAAAGAAAGATACGCCGCCCAGACGGGGAATGGCTTTCTTATGTACCTTACGCTCGTCCGGTATGTCGAAAAGTTTCTTGCGCATAGATATCAACAAAATACGCGGAATCAGCATACGGGCTATAAATACTGATGTCAGAAAGGTCAGAATAATAAAAAGCAAATTCACGATAGTGATAAAATAATTAGGATAATAGTAAATCTATTCTATCACTTCGTAAGGATAAGGGTTCTCCTCAATGTTACGAAGCTCTTCAATGATCTCGGCCTGTCCGGAAGACAACGAGGTATTGTCCCAGCTTCCTATTATCTCGTGGGCTTCACGAAGCAGGGCCTCTTCATAGACCTCACCATAGCAATAAGTGAGCAAGCGCACTTTCAGCAAGGAGGCGGGAAGCTGTTCGAGCACCTCAAAAGCACGATCAAGCACAGACTGCTTATTACGCTCCTTATTACCGTAGTCATAAATCGTGGCATTATAACCTAAAAGGAGAGCCAGACAGAGATTGGCCTCTTCATCGGAGGTGCTACCCCGGAGCAAGAAAAGAGAATCGCACTCCAGAAGGACATCCTTATTCAAACGGCAAAAGGTGTCTGAATAGATAGGCTCACCGTCTACACCAAGATAAATCAGCTCGTGAGCCAAACGCTGGAGCTCAAGAGCACGAGAAGTCAAATTATTCATTGAGAAAGGGATTTTGATGGAATATTATTGTTTCTTGAAAACAATGTTTGAATTATTACTTGATTATCTTCAAATAAGATTTGGGAACCTTGACACTTGCGGTCAGGATGTCCTTGATACGGATAACGACATACGTCCTGTTGGCATTTGTGGCAACCTCGCCTTCAACACCGGTGAGATCGCCCTTGACAACACGCACCCTGTCGCCTACAACAAGGGAGCCATTGTCGAAGCTGACACCGTCGGGATTCAGGTCCATCACGAACATGAAATCGGACATCTGTTTGTCCGGAACCACAAGCATGGAACGGGTGAAGAGGTCTTTCATATAGAAAAGACGCACGCCATAGACATTGGAAAGGTCGCAGGCCGTCTGCTTGGTGGTGCGGATAAAGACCAGATTGCGGATGACAGGGACTTCACTGCGCTTGCGGCGGTACTTCAACTGGGAAACCACAATACGGGTGGGAAGGTAATAATCGACATCCAAATGCTCCTCAGACTTCAACCGGGAAAGGGATTTGCATATGGCAAACTCCTGCTTGTCACGAGTGCGGGCAGCAAACCAATATTTCTGTGTTTCAGACACTTAAAAGTAATATAATTTAAAGGAATCCTTCGGGTTAGGGTGCGCTTCGCGGTTTGAACGGGACATTTCTGACCATTCAAACCGTACGATGTTAGTTTAGCGTCTATAAAGCATTGCAAACGAACGAGTTAAAAGCAAAAAGTGTTTTTTAAACGTTCGTTTAATGTTCGCAAAGATAAGAGGTATTTTTGAAATGAACAAAGTGTTTAATAAAAATATTATCTCTGTTATTGCAATGTAGAGTTTAAGTGCTTGTACCTCAGCTGGTTATTCTTTTTATATATTATTTGAAGTTTCTATCTGTTTTTCTGTATTTTAATAGTTCTCTATTCTGAAATATTGACGTTTTTTAAACGAACGTTTAAAAAACACTTTCTACGTTCTTCAGACTCTTCTAAGAACAAGCTATTGCACATTTATTTTCCAATTATACTTTAATATAATTATACATGGAATTCCAACAATCTTTAAGTTGGAAAATTCAGAAAAAGTTTCAAAAACAGTCATTATCCTGATTGTTAATCAAATTTCCTACCATTTGCTTGCAGATGACTAAAAATTTTACGAATATTGCATACGAGTTTGGGGATATAGTATTTGTAAAAATCAAGGTTTTAGCTTTATTATTTCGCCAGCATAATGTGTAACTAAAAACCGACAAAATGAAAGGACGTATTATGACTATCTGTTTCCTACTGACAGGAGGACTGTTGGCAGGTTGTTCCTCTACCCCCAAAGTGCCCGAAGGTGAATTTCTTATGCAAGGAGAGTTGGCGAATGTACCGGACAGTACGGTAATTCTGCTATTGAAAGAAAACGGAAATCTACTCACAACCATCCAAAAAGATACAGTAATCAACGGAAAATTCTCTTTCCAAGATACTATCAGCGGTGTAACCCCTAAAAAATTATTCTTACTATCCAATGACAAAGGATTCCCCGGCATGTGGCTGAATGTATGGATACAATCCGGAAAATACATCCACATAACAGGAAACGACCGTCTCCTTCCTTTATGGAACGTCAGCAGTGACATACCCCAGCAAAAAGCATCCAATGATTTTATGGCTTTATGCTCCTCAGAAAGAAAACGCATCATGCAATGGACGGCTCAGGAATATGACCTGTTTCGGCTTGAAAAAGAACAAGGTCTTGACTGGAAAAAGATAGATTCCTTGCGTGCATTGCGCAATCCATTGGACAGCCTTGTCTACATGGCCGAACTGAACTACATGAAAAAAGCTCCGGTTACGCCTGTATGGCTGGACAAATATCAACTCTTTTGCTCCTTTTTGCAATACAATCAGAAATTTGGCAATCAAGACTTAATCCGTTCGCTCTACACACGCATGTCCGAAGCCGACAAGCAGACCGAAACAGGACAGCTTATTACTGCTTATTTAAATCTGCCGGAAGAAGTGAACGTGGGTGATGAAATGGTAGATGGTGATTTATACGATTTGGATGGAAATGTCCGCCACTTGACCGAGTTCAAAGGCAAATATATTTTATTGGATTTCTGGAGTCAGGGATGCGGTCCATGTGTACAATCGCTTCCCGAAATGGAAGAGATCACCGAAATGTATAAAGGCAGGATGGAAGTGATAAGCATCAGTCAAGATCCCAAAGACGAATGGAAAAAGTTTATAGCCGAAAAACAATTGAAAGGTAACCAATGGAATGAACTCCGCAAAGGAAGCACCAAACTCGGAGCCAGCTATCAAGTAAAAGGCATCCCTCACTATGTAATGATTTCGCCTGAAGGAAAGGTGCAACATATATGGGCAGGCTACGGTAAAGGTTCGCTGAAAGCAAAAATGAAAGAACTGATAAAGTGAGAACGCTTCAGGCTTCACCCATAAAATTATTACAAAGTCACAAATATAAATATCCTTGGAAGAAATCTGATCATTTTCCAAGGATATTTACATTTTGCAGACAGCCCTTATACCAACGGGCAGTCGAGAATTATTTTTCTTTCAAAATGTCACGAATCTCGGTGAGCAACACTTCTTCCTTAGTGGGTGCAGGTGGTGCCGGTGGTGCGGCAGGTTCTTCTGCCTTTTTCTTCTCGGTCAGCTTGGTTATCAGTTTAATAAACATAAAAATAGAGAAAGCGATAATGAGAAAGTCGAAAGTGGCCTGCAAGAAATTACCGTAATTCAGCGTTACAGCGGCTATCTCCTTGCCGTCCACCACTTCAGCAGGCTTCATCACCCATTTTAAATCGGTAAAATTCACACCCCCTATCAGCAAACCCAAAGGAGGCATAATCACATCAGCCACAACAGAGGATACAATCTTGCCAAACGCACCTCCGATGATGACACCGACAGCCATATCGACCACATTGCCTTTCATGGCAAAAGCCTTAAATTCCTGTAAAAATGAACTTTTTCCCATCTTTTCAATTATTTAATTATGATTTTGGATACGAATATAAAAACATTTTCTTACTTTTGCACCGCAATTCGTAAAAGAAATGCAGAAAAAGTTTGAAAGTTTAATTTTAAACATTATAAAACCCTTAAAAGTTTAAACAAAATGATTAAAGTAGGTATTAATGGATTCGGACGTATCGGACGTTTCGTATTCCGCGCTGCAATGAAGAGAAACGATATTCAAATCGTAGGTATCAACGACCTTTGCCCGGTAGATTACTTGGCTTACATGCTGAAGTATGACACAATGCATGGCCAATTCGACGGTTCTATCGAAGCAGATGTTGAAAACAGCAAGCTGATTGTTAACGGTCAGGCTATCCGTATCACAGCTGAAAGAAATCCGGCTGACCTGAAATGGAACGAAGTTGGTGCTGAATACGTAGTTGAATCTACAGGTTTGTTCTTGAGCAAAGACAAAGCTCAGGCTCACATCGAAGCAGGTGCAAAATATGTTGTAATGTCTGCTCCTTCTAAGGATGACACTCCGATGTTCGTTTGCGGTGTTAACGAAAAGACTTATGTTAAGGGTACTCAATTCGTATCTAACGCTTCTTGTACTACTAACTGCTTGGCTCCTATCGCTAAAGTATTGAACGACAAATGGGGTATCACTGACGGTTTGATGACTACTGTTCACTCTACAACTGCTACTCAGAAAACAGTTGACGGTCCTTCTATGAAAGACTGGAGAGGTGGTCGTGCTGCTTCTGGCAACATTATCCCGTCTTCTACCGGTGCTGCTAAGGCTGTAGGTAAAGTTATCCCGGCATTGAACGGCAAACTGACTGGTATGTCTATGCGTGTTCCGACTTTGGACGTATCTGTAGTTGACTTGACAGTTAACTTGGCTAAGCCCGCTACTTACGCTGAAATCTGCGCTGCCATGAAGGAAGCTTCTGAAGGCGAATTGAAGGGTGTTCTGGGTTACACTGAAGATGCAGTTGTTTCTTCTGACTTCTTGGGTGACACTCGCACTTCTATCTTCGATGCTAAAGCTGGTATCGCTTTGACTGATACTTTCGTTAAAGTTGTATCTTGGTACGACAACGAAATCGGTTATTCTAACAAGGTTCTTGACCTGATCGCTCACATGGCATCTGTTAACTGCTAATATACAGTTAGAAAATAATAAAAAATAGGCGGCTTCTTTTATGAAGTCGCCTATTTTTTTTGCACATTTGCAATTAAATTATTTTTTTCTATAAATAGGTATATGACAAGATTTAAACTTACACTAATATTACTTTGTTTTATGACCATGATACAAGCCTCAAACCCTTTCTTTGAAAAGTATTCAACTCCGTACGGAACTGTTCCTTTCAATCTGATAAAGACTGAACATTATGCACCTGCCATACACGAAGGCATCCGCCGGCAAAATGCAGAGATAGATGCTATCATCAATAATACTGCCACTCCGACTTTTGAAAACACAATAGTGCCTTACGAAAAGTCCGGAGAGCTATTGCAGCGTGTAAATACCGTATTCGGCAATCTACTCAGCGCCGAAACCAGCGATGAATTGCAGGAACTTGCCCGGGAAATCATGCCGCTGATGAGCGAACATGAGAATAACATCAGCCTCAACGAAAAGCTATTTGCCCGCATCAAAGCCGTATATGAGCTGACAGACAAAAACAAACTTACTCCGGAACAATCCAAGTTACTGGAAGACATCTACACCGGTTTTGTCCGCAACGGAGCAAACCTGCAAGGAGATGCCAAAGAAAAGTACCGCAGCTTATGCAAAGAGCTAAGCCTGCTGACGCTGCAATTCAGTGAAAATGCCCTGAAAGAGACAAACGACTACCAACTGGCACTGACCGATAAATCACAACTGTCCGGTCTGCCCGAAAGCGCCGTTGATGCCGCCGCAGAAACAGCGCAGGAAAAAGGAGTGAAAGGTTGGGTATTCACCCTGCATGCCCCAAGTTACAGCCCTTTCATGACGTATGCCGACAACCGCGAACTGCGCCGCAAACTCTACATGGCATATAATACAAAATGCACGCACGACAATGCCTGCAACAATTTGGAAATCGTAAAGAAAATTGCCAACGTCCGCATGGAAATTGCCCAATTGCTGGGCTACGACAACTTTGCCGAATACAACCTGAAAGAACGAATGGCACAAAACAGCGACGCCGTATACAAACTGCTGAACCAACTGCTGGAAGCATATACACCCGCCGCACAAAAAGAATATGCTGAAGTGCAGGCACTGGCACGTAGCGAAGAAGGAGAAAACTTCAACCTTATGCCATGGGACTGGAGTTACTATTCTCAAAAACTGAAAGACCGGAAATTCAACATTAATGATGAAATGCTTCGCCCCTACTTTGAGCTAAGCAAAGTAAAAGAAGGGGTATTCGGACTGGCAAGCAGGCTGTACGGCATCACATTCAAGAAGAACCCTGACATCCCCGTCTATCACAAGGATGTGGAAGCCTACGAAGTGTTTGATAAAGACGGCACATATCTTGCCGTACTCTATACGGACTTTCATCCCAGAGCCGGAAAACGCTCCGGTGCATGGATGACGAGCTACAAAGGGCAGTGGATAGATGAGAAAAGCGGCGAAAACAGCCGTCCGCACGTGTCTATCGTGATGAACTTCACCAAGCCCACACAGAATAAGCCCGCCCTACTGACTTTCGACGAAGTGGAAACTTTCCTGCACGAGTTCGGACACAGCCTGCACGAGATGTTTGCCAACTCCACTTACGAAAGTTTAAGCGGTACAAATGTTTATTGGGACTTTGTAGAACTGCCTTCCCAGTTCATGGAAAACTTTGCCATTGAAAAAGAGTTCCTGCACACCTTTGCCCGCCATTACCAGACCGGCGAACTCATCCCTGACGAACTGGTGCAGCGCATTGTAGACTCATCGAACTTCAACGTAGCTTATGCCTGCCTGCGCCAAGTGAGCTTCGGATTGCTGGACATGGCATGGTACACACGCAACACCCCGTTTGAGGGGGATGCCAAAGCCTACGAAAAGAAGGCTTGGGAAAAAGCGCAAATACTCCCTGTTGTGGAAGAGACTTGTATGAGCACCCAGTTCTCGCATATCTTTGCAGGTGGATATTCTGCCGGATATTACAGCTATAAATGGGCGGAAGTGCTGGATGCAGATGCTTTCTCGCTGTTCAAGCAACGCGGCATTTTCAACCCGGAAGTAGCCGATTCTTTCCGCCGGAATATCCTGTCGAAAGGAGGTACGGAACATCCCATGACGCTCTACAAACGTTTCCGCGGACAAGAACCGACCATAGATGCACTATTAATCAGAAACGGAATAAAGAAATGAAAAAGAGAATAAATATAAAATCAATAGGCTATGCCCTGATGATGCTGACCATGTTACTTGGTTTCAGTGCTTGCAACAACGAAGACGACGTAATGGAAATCTTCAACGACAAGACTTGGAAACTGAGCCGCATAACTACTGAAAAAGGAAAGGAACAGTTCTATCAAGGTTTGTGGAGTAATGAGGCTGAAGAGAAAGCCAGCAGGGAACTGCTCAAGATAACAGAAAATTTCACATTGAACTTCAACTGTGCCGATGTGAACGGCGAGGTGACCGGTACGGTCAGCGCCCATGCCGTCAAAGCAAACATCAGCGACGCCATCCTGAAAATAGACGGAAAGGAACATACCATAAGCATCAGTGGGAAAGCCTACGGCAGTGAAAGCGACAAGCTGGCAAAAGTATTCATCAGCGGCCTGTTCAATGTTTTCAAGTACGAAGGGGACGTGCACAACCTCACCCTCTACTTTAAAGACGGAAATACAACAAAAGTCATGGGATTTACAGCCCGCTAAATTCAGCTAAAGATATGGACGAAACTACGAAAAACAAACAAGAAGCGTTGGACAAACGTTATATACGCATGGCAAGTATCTGGGCGGAAAACTCTTACTGCCAACGGCGCCAGGTCGGTGCACTCATCGTAAAAGATAAAATGATTATCTCTGACGGATACAACGGCACGCCTTCCGGATTTGAAAATGTATGCGAGGACGAAAACAACATTACCAAACCGTACGTTCTCCACGCCGAAGCCAATGCCATTACCAAAATAGCACGCTCCAACAACAGCAGCAACGGCGCCACGATGTACGTTACGGCATCTCCCTGCATTGAATGTGCCAAACTCATCATCCAAGCAGGCATCAAACGTGTTGTATACTCTGAAAAATACCGCTTGGAAGACGGTATCAATCTATTGAAACGGGCAGGTATCGAAGTGGTATTCGTTTCAGTTGAGAATTGAGAGTTGGAAGTTAACTGCTTTGCACGCAGCCAACTAAATATAGTATAGTAAAATTGAAAATAGTACATATCATTATGGGCACAAAAAACTCTTCCCGCTTCACGCCGCTTATTATCGCAATCAGCGTAGTGGCGGGCATCCTTATCGGAACGTTTTATGCCAAACATTTCGCAGGAAACCGTTTGGGTATTATCAACGGCTCGTCCAACAAACTGAATGCTTTGTTACGGGTGGTGGACGATCAATATGTGGACAGCGTCAACATGACCGACCTCGTAGAAAAAGCAATGCCGCAGATACTGGCAGAACTTGACCCCCACTCCACCTATATCCCTGCACAGAAGTTGGAAGAAGTGAACTCCGAACTGGAAGGAAGTTTCAGCGGCATCGGTATCCAGTTTACCATACAGGAAGATACCATACACGTAAACAGCGTGATCCAGGGAGGCCCTTCCGAGAAAGTAGGACTCATGGCGGGCGACCGCATTGTCATGGTGAACGACAGCCTGTTTGCCGGCAAAGGACTGACCAACGAAAAAGCCATGCGTAACCTGAAAGGGCCAAAAGGCACACAAGTGAAGTTAGGAGTAAAGCGGGCGACTGAAAAAGACTTGCTGGACTTCACCATTACACGTGGAGATATTCCGCAAAACACGATTGATGCCGCTTATATGCTAAATGATGATTTCGGCTACATACAAGTCAGCAAGTTCGGGCGCACCTCCCACGTGGAACTACTGAATGCCATTGCCCAGCTAAGTCACCAGAAATGCAAAGGTTTCATTATCGACCTGCGCGGCAACACCGGAGGTTATATGGAAGCGGCTACACGCATGGTCAATGAGTTCCTGCCGGAAGGAAAGCTCATTGTATACACCAAGGGACGCAAATATCCGCGTATGGAAGAATATGCCAACGGTACGGGCAGTTGCCAGAAGATGCCGCTTGTGGTACTGGTGGATGAAGGTTCTGCCTCAGCCAGCGAAATCTTTGCAGGCGCCATTCAGGACAACGACAGGGGAACTATCGTAGGACGCCGTTCATTCGGCAAAGGATTGGTACAGCAACCCATCGACTTCAGCGACGGTTCCGCCATTCGCCTGACCATCGCCCGCTACTATACCCCTTCCGGACGATGCATCCAACGCCCCTACGAAAGCGGCAAAGACTCCAAGTACGAAATGGACTGGCTGACCCGCTACGAACATGGAGAGTTTTTCTCTAAAGACAGTATCAAACTCGACGAGAGCCTGCGTTACTCCACCGGACTGGGACGCCCCGTCTATGGCGGAGGAGGCATCATGCCCGATGTATTTGTGCCGCAAGACACAACCGGAGTATCTTCCTATCTGATAGAGGTGAGCAACAAGGGACTGATCATACAGTTCAGCTTCCAGTACACCGACCGTAATCGTGCCAAACTGGCCGAATTCGGCAATGAACAGGACTTACTGAAATACTTGCGACGTCAAGGCATCGTGGAACAATTCATACGTTTTGCCGACTCCAAAGGGGTAAAAAGGCGTAACCTCCTGATACATCGCTCCTACAAACTGCTGGAACGAAACCTCTACGGCAATATCATCTACAATACCTTAGGCAAAGAGGCCTATATCCGATATATCAACGAGAGTGACGCTACCGTAAAGAAAGCATTGGAAATCTTGGAACGTGGCGAGGCTTTCCCAAAAGCCCCGTTACAAGCCGGTCAGGAAGAGGACAATAACAACAATGGAAAAGAAAAAAGAACTGCGCAAGCGTATGGCTCTACTGAAGACCCTTCACAAATCTACCATTACGCATCAGTCACAATCTGCTGAAATACTCGCCGCCCTCGAAGCCCATCCGGCTTTCAGGGCGGCAAGCACTATATTACTGTACCATTCACTGCCTGATGAAGTAGATACACACAGCTTCATCAGGAAATGGAGTGCGAAAAAACAAATATTGCTGCCCGTTGTCACAGGTGACGATCTGGAGCTTCGCGTCTATACCGGGCCGGGCGACCTTGCCACCGGAGCCTACGGCATAGAGGAGCCCACCGGAGCTTTGTTTACCGACTATGACGCGATAGACTTTATTGTCGTTCCGGGAGTAGCGTTTGACCGTAACGGAAACCGCTTGGGAAGAGGAAAAGGATATTATGACCGTCTGCTTCCCCGCATACCTTCCGCATACAAAGCAGGCATCTGCTTCCCGTTTCAGATTGTAGAAGAAGTCCCGGCGGAGATGTTCGACATCCGTATGGATGAGGTCATAACCTGCGAGTGAAGAGAAAGCTGACCGCCGCCCGGTTGCACTATCTGAATATAATATTGGTTATCACCTGCGCTCCTACGTGCCTGTTCAGATTGCGCACCAGCAAATCCCGGCCCATCATCAGTTCTTGACGAAGGGCTGCGGAAGTAAGATGCACGTACAATACTTGGTTCTTGATATAGAGTTCGCGTGTATAAGACGCAATGGTAGGTCCCAGCACCTCCGCCCATGAACTGATGAGCCGCCGTTCATTCAATGGCGATTCCAAACTTTCCTGCCTCAGAAAATTACGTATCAGTTTACCAATCTGTTCAGCGTCATTCCGTTTCATCCCTCACTCTCCTCATCGTTCAGCGCTTGGCTCTCCGCCATTTCGGAAACGGCCCCTTGCTCTACGCAGAACATTTTATAGTCACTACCTACCTTATGCAGAATACGATCCAGATGCTCCCGGTTGGTATCCGTTATAAAGATTTGCCCGAAATTATCACCTGCCACGAGCTTGATAATCTGCTCCACACGCGAAGCATCCAGCTTGTCAAAAATATCATCGAGCAATAGCAACGGAACCGTAGCACCCGTCCGTTTCAGGAAATCGAACTGCGCCAGCTTCAAAGCCACCAGGTAAGTTTTGTTCTGTCCCTGCGAACCCTCCCGTTTGATAGGAAAGTCACCCAACAACATATTCAATTCATCCTTATGAACCCCACGCAGGGAAAATCCCATAATCTGATCACGCGTACGGCTCTCCTTCAACACCTCCAGCAAAGAAGCGTCACGAGCATGCGAGTCGTAAATCAGCCCCACTTTCTCCTTATCCTGAGAAATAAATGAATAGAAAGACTGGAAAATCGGTATGAACTCCTTGATGAACTCTTCCCGCTTACGGAACACCACTTCACCGGCTTGTGCCATCATCTCTTCCCATACCAGAAAAAGTTCTTCTTCCACCGGCATCTCATTCTTAAGCAAGGTGTTCCGCTGCGCCAATGCTTTGTTGTAGCGGATCAGTGCATCCAAATATTCTTTATCGTACTGTGAAATCACCACATCCATAAAACGGCGACGCTCATCACTACCTCCGTTTATCAATGCCGAATCGGCAGGCGACACCATCACCAACGGCAAAAAGCCGATATGGTCGGACAAACGTGTGTACTCTTTCTTATTCCGTTTGAACTGCTTCTTCTGCCGGCGCTTCATACCACAGTAAATCTCCTCCGGCGTACCGTCGGAAGCCTCGTAAAATCCCTGAATAACAAAGAAATCCGCATCATGCCTTATATTCTGCGAGTCGATGGGATTGCCGGCACTCTTACAGAAAGAGAGGAAATAAACAGCATCCAGCAAGTTCGTCTTTCCCATTCCGTTTTGCCCGAAAAAAGTATTCAGTTTCGGAGAGAAGGCAAGTTCCACTTGTTCCAGATTCTTGTAGTTGAGTATGGATATATGTTTCAGTATCATATTGGCGGCTTATCTTTTCTTTGCTTTTCAGGGCAAAGATAATGCAAAGCAAAATAATTCTACGGTTTTGAGATGTAAAATAAAAAAAGATGCCGCTAAATTTCGTTGATAGCTATAAAAAACTTACTTTTGCGGGTCGAATCAGCTATTAATGAATAATAACAAAAAGAATATATAAAAAATGGCAGAACAAAAAAAGACGAATGAAGCCTTAAACGTGGAAGACGCACTTACACAATCAGAGGCATTTCTCATCAAAAACAAAAAGGCAATTATCGGTGCTATTTTAGCTATAATCATTATTATAGCAGGTATAGTAATGTACAAAAACCTCTATGCGGAACCTCGCGAGGAAAAAGCACAGGCAGCCCTTTTCAAAGGACAAGAATATTTTGAGGCTGATGCTTTTGCAGAAGCTTTGAACGGTGACAGCATCGGTTACGTTGGCTTCATCAAGATAGCCGATCAATATAGCGGCACAGATGCAGCCAACCTTGCAAAAGCATATGCAGGCCTTTGCTACGCACACCTCGGCAAATTTGATGAAGCCGTAAAAGCATTGGATAGCTTCGATGGAAACGACCAAATGGTAGCTCCCGCCATGAAAGGCGCCATGGGTAATTGCTACGCTCAGCTCGGTCAGCTCGACAAAGCATCTTCCATGCTGCTGAAAGCTGCTGATGAAGCAGACAACACCACACTCAGCCCTATTTATCTGAAACAGGCCGGAGAAATCTTGGTTAAGCAAGGTAAGTATGATGATGCTATCAAAGCATATACTTCCATTAAGGAGAAATACTTCCGCTCATACCAGGCTATGGATATTGATAAATACATCGAGCAGGCTAAACTGTTGAAGAAATAATTTACACCTTATTATATAATAAGACATTTCGAGCACGAATTATACGGATATATACGGAAGTCAACGCCGTAAGTGCCGTATAATTCGTGTTTTTTTCTCTCTCTATTTTCAAATCTTAAACTTTAATTTATCATGGCTACAGCTTATCACAACCTTTCGGATTATGATTTCAATTCAGTACCCAGCGCTGAGAATATGAAATTCGGCATTGTAGTATCCGAATGGAACTACAATATCACCGGTGCTCTTTTAAAAGGAGCAGTCGACACCTTAAAAAAACATGGAGCGAAAGATGAAAACATCATGATAAAAACCGTACCCGGTAGTTTTGAGTTGACTTTCGGAGCCAATCAAATCATAGAATACAGCGAAGTTGATGCAGTAATTGCAATTGGTTGCGTAATTCGTGGAGATACGCCACATTTTGATTACGTCTGCATGGGCGCAACACAAGGAATTACTCAGCTAAACGCAAGTGGCGATGTACCAGTAATTTACGGATTAATTACCACCAACACAATGGAACAAGCAGAGGACCGCGCAGGTGGCAAGCTGGGAAATAAAGGCGATGAATGTGCAATTACTGCAATAAAAATGATCGATTTTGCTTGGAGTTTACAAAAATAGTCGTATCTTTGCACCGCAATTGAGAAACAAAGCTACTCAATGAGAGAATTGAGATAGAATCTTAAGTGCAAAAGGGCAAATACCAGAGTGGCCAAATGGGGCAGACTGTAAATCTGCTGGCTTACGCCTTCGGTGGTTCGAATCCATCTTTGCCCACTAAAATTGCGGAAGTAGCTCAGTTGATAGAGCATTAGCCTTCCAAGCTGAGGGTCGCGGGTTTGAGCCCCGTCTTCCGCTCTTCTGAAAATCAGATAGTTATCGCAAGATTTCTATCTGATTTTTGTTTTTAGGCACTTCCGATTTGGCTATGGTTTAACCGCATGAGTTAAACCGAGAGTTAAACCAAAATCAGTATGAACGCTACAATTTCAGTGGTATGTTACAAGTCAAAGACACTATCAAATGGTGAATATCCATTAATGCTCCGTATCTGTAAAGACGGAAAGAAGAAATACCAAAGTTTAGGTATATCTGTCCTACCCCGTTATTGGGACTTTACACGAAATAAGCCAAAACCAAACTGTCCCAATAAAGAGTATATTCAGAAAATCATTCTTGATAAACAAACAGAGTTACAACAACGAGTGTTAGAGTTCAACTCTGAACAGAAAGAATATACTACCACTACTCTACTCAATGACAAAAACAAAAAGTTTGAATTGAAAACAGTCTGTCAATTCTATCAAGAACTAATCGAACAATACAAAAACAATGATAAATGCGGCAACAGACTTATCTATAAAAGTTCTTATAACTCTTTGAAAGTATTTACAAAAAATCAATTGGATATACCGTTCAGCGCAATAGACATATCGTGGCTCAATAAATATGAGAAATGGTTACGTTCAAAATGCAATAAGGAAACAACCATGAGCTTAATGTTCCGTACTCTCCGTAGTGCATACAATAAAGCCATAAAAGCTAAATGTGCCCGTAAATCTGATTATCCTTTTGACGAATATAAAATCAATAAGTTCGATACGAAAACACAGAAACGTGCAATAGCCAAAACAGAAATATTGAAATTCACTAAAGAAGTTGATTACATTGGTAAACGGCAATACGTCCAACTTAGCAAAGACATATTTATTTTCAGTTATCTGTGTGGCGGTATTAATTTTACAGACATCGCAAATCTGACAAAAGCCAATATCACAAATGGCAGGATACACTATATACGTCAGAAAACAGGCAAACTGATAAAATTAGGTATATCAGAGGAAGCTATGCAAATCATAAAAAAATATGAGAGCGAAAGTAAAGGCTATCTGTTCCCCATTTTAAATGCCAATATTCACAAGACACCACTCCAAAAACAGAACAGAATACATAAGATGTTAGGTAACGTCAATAAGAACCTAAAGCTAATTGCAGCACAATTAAATGTTGATGCCAATATGACAACCTATGTTGCACGCCATTCATTCGCCAGTGTTCTAAAAAAATCAGGTGTAAGTATAGCATTGATAAGTGAAGCATTGGGACATTCAGACTTATCTACAACGCAAGTCTATCTTGACAGCTTCGATAACGAACAGATAGATGCCGCCATGCAAAACCTGCTGTAAAAATAAATGCCGCTTTGTCTCTTTATGATAAGGTGGCATTTTCCTATCTTTACAGACAAAATCAACAATATGGAATATCAGATAATACCTATTGAAAGCATAAAGCGTATTGAGACATGGCTAACGACTGAAACAGGTTTCAGCCGTTCAATGCTGCATTGTGAACTGGATTACATTTCAGATGTGTATCTTCTGCCAAAGAAATTTGCAGAAGTACAGGACTTGTATCTGTCAATAAGAAAAGAGGAACAGAATATACCGTATCCCAACAGGGGAACAGACGAGGACATATACGAGTTCTGCATGACCGTTGGAAAGAACCTTATACTTGAAAGCGGCAGCTATCAGGCTGAATACATTGAGACGCTGTGGAATACCTATAATACAAATGAGGATGAAACCTGCATACAGCAAGACCAAGACATATTTTACGGCATTCTTCTTATTGTCTGCATTTACCATAAATACAAACAGACATGCGGTTATTTCGATTTCGGTGATTACATTGCAGACCCTGTGCAATTGCAATACACCTATTCCGTCCGTCCCGATATGCTGCGTCTTTACAAGATGTTCCACGAAAAGAAAAAGACGAAGCACGATACCGTTACAATCGAATACAACAAACAGAAGATAGAACTTGCCAATGACGACAACTGGTTTCTTCAGATGATAACTCCTTATCTTGACAAGTATTTGGGAGTTTCCTCTTTGGAAGAAGTGGAGACAGAACTTGAAAAGGATTATCCCAGCATCGGTAAAAGAGGCAGAAAACGGGAGAATGCGATACTTGACACAGTAACCTTAAGTGTCTATAACCTGCTACGCCATTCCTCTTTTGCCATTAAAGGTAAGGGGCTGACAGACAATGAGGGCAACTTTATCCTCGAATTGCTGAAATATCTTGGACTGCTTGATGAAGACAGCCCCAAGAATGACATACTGAACCTGCGAGCCACTATCAGAAACCTGCAAAAATATGAAGTCCGTCCCAACTGGTGGAACATACCGATATGCAAGACCTCCCCCAACAATCCCGTTGAACATCTGAAATCCTATTGGTAAAACACATAAAATTAAAAAAAGGAATAGCTGTGTATTCAATTACATGGCTATTCCTTTATATACATATCTTATTAAAGATAAGAGAGTTACGTACTACGCTTCCACATAAAAAATAAAACATAAAAAAAAGGATTTCTTTATGTTTTTTTCTTCATTTCATACGCCAATCCTACCATATACCTTTGCACTGTAATCAAAAACATGGTGCACACCTCGTTCGAGATTTCAATGTTTAATTAATAAAAAATTAAAAGCTATGGTATTAAATTTTTCAGAAAAAACGGTTGAAAAGAAGTATGACAACGCAAGTGCAATGAACGCATTGAAAGTTATAATGAACAGAGGTGAGCAGTTGTCAGTTAAATTCTATACAAGCAAGGACAACTTTCCTTGCGCATGGATTGAGTCCAAGAAGATAGCAGGCTTTAAACTGATATTAAATCAAGAGGGTCTGAACTGGTTGCGCACTTACCTGCAAACAGGCGAAACGGAAGATTTCGGCTTCAACCCGAATAACATTGAAGCCTATTCAGAAGAAGAGGACAAAGACATCCAGCTTGCAATCCTCATGCAGCTAATCGCAAACGAACCGAAAAGATTGCAGTTCATCCCTCTGTTTCGCGAAAAGGGTGAATATATAAGTGCATACGCATCCTACATGAAAGGAAAGATATTCTTTCGTGTATCAAGAACTACCGAACTTGTAGATGATTTAACAGAAAGAGAACTTATAGCATAAACCGATTATCCAAAGGGGAAGGGAAACTCCCTTCCTCACATTCATAAACATTTTAAACGATAGATATTATGATAAAGATTAAAATTACGACTTTTGCGGCAGCAACCCAGTTTGTCAACGAAGCCAGCTCTCATGTTCAGACCTTAGAAGAAACACCCGACTTCGACATGATAAAGCAGGAAGAATTTAAGAATTTTATTAATATACCCGATTATTACAATGACGAAGACAATCAATATTAGTGTCAATGAACTCGGTAAGGTACAATACCTTACCGAAGTCCTCCCCCAAATACCGACTGATACAATCTTGTATAAGAAACTGACAGGACTTGGAGCGACTTACGGTGAAATCAAGGCTAAACGGAACTCCATTATCATAGAACCGAATGTACCTGTAATTATCGGTAAATGCAATGACCCTAAACACCGGAATGACAACCTGTTCGGAGTTTATGAAGGCATATATACAGATGACATCGTAAAATATTTAGAGAAAAGCGGTAAGAAATACTATAAGATACTAACTACCCCCGAAAGTTTTCAGAAGGTTAAGGCTGCCTTTGAGGATATGGAGACTGATATGTACAGTACCTGTTTTCTTCTTTTTGATGAATGCCATAAACTTGTAAAAGATATGGATTATCGAAGTGATATAATATTTCCGTTGAATGATTTCTTCCGTTTTGAACATAAAGCACTGGTTTCCGCAACACCGATACCGTTGCATGACCCCCGTTTCAAGGAACAGCATTTCCAAACAATAGAGGTACAGCCCTCTTTCGACTATAAGAAAGAACTATGGATATATCATACCAACAATACACTGCAAACGCTGAAACTCCAGCTTGACACATTGGAATACGACCCAGTTCCTGTTTGTATATTTATAAACTCAACGGATATAGTCCATTCCGTTATGAGGCAGCTAAATTTATTGGAGTGCTCTGCGGTGTTCTGTGCTTCCAAGAGTGTAGACAAACTGAAAAAAGAAAAATTTAAAAATGCTTACGAGCAGTGGAAAGCAGACAGGATGAAGAAATACAATTTCTTTACAAGCCGTTTTTTTAATGCTGTGGATATGGAATTGGAAGAAAAACCTCATGTAATAATGCTGACCGATGTCTTCTTTGCGGAACACACCATGATAGACCCGCATACGGATGCCATTCAGATAATCGGACGTTTCAGAAATGGTATATCTTCTGTCACGCATATAAGCAATACCAACAACGGATTACCACAGCGGACAAAGGAAGAGATAAAAGGCTATCTCGTCTGTTGCAAGGAGATATATAAAACAATGAAGAACTTTTATAACTGCGCCACAGACAGGGCTTCCCGCGAAGCATATCATGCCGCACTGGAAAGCCTTCCCTTCAACCGTATGCTTGACAGGGACGGTAAAGAGAACTGGTTTGCAATGGATAACTACATGGATGAGGAACTTATAAAGGGTTACTATCATGAAGAAGCTACCCTTTATGACGCATACGATAATTGTACTTCGTTCACCGTATATAAAAAAGGCTTCTATTATTCCGTAGGGGACTGCGAACGTCTGAAAAGGGAGAACAAGTCGGTATCACTTAAGGAGAAACGTAGGGAAATTGTCCGACAGTTGGAGATGCTTGGAGAATGCGTCACCGAAATGGAACTGGAATATAAGAGGGACTTGATTGCGGCTGACCCGTTTATCGTCGATGCTTACGATACAGTGGGCAAGGCTGTCATTGAACAACTGAACTATTCCAAAAAGAGGATTACGGAAGCCATGATACAGAAACAATACCATGAAAAAGCGACAGGAACGGAAGTCATACGTCTAATGAAGAATTCCTTCCAAGTAGGCAGCAAGTATTCCCGTAAATATATAAAAAAGGAAATCCTGCGGATTTATGACCTGTTACAGATATATCCCCCGAAAGCCGTTACAAGTAAAACAATATGCGACTTTTTTACGGTATCCGACTGCAAGGTTGGAGGAGACAGAGGATATTTGCTCATCAGTGAAATTATATAAGGACAAGGACATTTTTTTGAAGAAAACACTTTTATAGTCCCCGACCAAAAAATGTCCCACACTCCTAACCTTTAAAGCTAAAGCATGGTTTGGTTGCAGAAAAGAGGGTTTCTTCAAAAGGAATTATCCGAAAAAGGTCGGATTTATATCGTTTGCAAGCCTGCGGTTTATAACAGCACAGGCGGATATTCCTTTTGTGGCTTTTCCGCAATGTCCACATTCAATACTTTTGCAAGATATGTCCAAGTGCAATTTGTGCCTTTGGGTATTCTCTTCCTCTTTAAAGCATCGACCATATAGTCGGAACTGCCGCTAAAGTGGTATATCATCTTCCATACGGAAGGTCTGTCATAGGCGGGCGGTATCAGTCCTTGCTGGCACAGGTAGTTACGAACGGAAATATAGAAAGCGTCTTTCCCCGTCTTTGCCAAATCTACAATAAAGAGCCTTGTGTCTGTAAGTGTGTAACCGTTTTCTTCCTCACGCAGCAATTGTAATCTGGTACATAAGGCAAGATAGGCATTTATTGTAGGTCGGGAGATATGAAGCAGCTTGCTGATTGCAGATTTGCCATACCCTGTATAGTTTGTGTTACTCAGACATATACATTTCAGCAGTATAAGGAAACCTTTCAATTTATTCGGTATGTCTGCATGTAATAAATCTGTACTGATACGTACCCATTCCGTAGCTGGTTTATAAAGATGATAGGTACAGGTGTCAAAATATCCCTTGTTACCCGTATGATGCTGTTTGTCTTTGTAAAGGATTAGTTCTTTGGATATTAGTGTTTTAATGTGCGTTGATATGTATTCCTTATTTATGCCTGTAAGTTCCGAAAGTGTGTCAAGCCTTACATGGGATACGTATGTATTGTAATCTGATTTTGTCAACAAACAAAAATAGGTATATGCTTCATTGGCTGTAAGCCCCAGTATCTTTTTCTTCGGTATTAGTACGTACCCCATAGTTTGCAAATGGTATATCGTTAACAAAAGAGAGCATCTGTTCCTTAAACATCCTGTTGAACCTTGAAGTGCCAAGAGCGATTTTGGCTTCTTTCCTGTTTCGATAGGTTTCTTTAGTCAGTCGGTTTATGTACATGGGATAGAAATTGAGATGAATACGTCATGCGGACTTCGGAAGAAGTCCATGCTTATTTGTTACTGTCTTTTTAATTAATAGTATAGCGCACCATGTTTTTTTACATTACCGCACCTATGTTTTTTTACAAGGTTCTTTTGAGGGAGTAACTCCAGCTTTTCTGCCACTTTTGCCAATTGGCGGAGCAATTCGGGGGTAATTTCCTTCAATCGGTTTCTGTCTATCTTTATAGTATGGGTGTTGTAGATGATATGCTCCACCGTATCGTCCGTAATGGTTATATTGGCATCGGGGGCTGTGTAAATGGTTGCTTCGTTCATAGATAATTGTGATTTAATGATTTAAAAATAAGATTATCTGATTTTTACTTGGATACAGGTTTTAGAGGGATGATAAAAAGCCGCACAAGAGTAGACGTCTAATCATACTCAAATGCGGCTTTTTTTGTGTAAAGTCCATAATGCCTATTAGTACGTTGTATATAGCACCATTGATTTTTACACTGTTGGCAGATTTTTTATCAGCAGTGAAACGGACAGGTCAAACTACAAATGAAACTATCAATAATAAATAGGAAGATTATACCATGAATAGAAAAATATTGTCCGTTTCATGGGGATATACAAAGATAGTCATCTTTAATAAGGTAAAAAAACGAATGGCGGTTATCCTTTAAAATACGCATACACGCAGAAACGGGATTTGCACAATATCTCCATTTCTTCCACAGCCGTAAAAATACAGGGAAACACACACAATAAAGTACGGGTACTTGTATATAATCCCCCCCTGCTCCTTTTCTTGAAGCTGGAATATATATCAGCTTGATTATCCACAGGTTTACTGATTGAAAGTTACGCATATATGTGTTGAGTACGCTCTAACACCCCCTTAGAGTACTTGAAGATAAACGAAATGTTTATCATTTCATTCTATCAGTTTATAAACCATTTAAAATTAATTCATTATGAACGATTTAGTAATTGGCGGTATGCCACAGGAAAGAAAGACGTTAAATTTGGGTGATTATGCGGAAGAAGCCGTTTTAATAACGGAAGAAGAACCTGCAAAACAGAAAAGACCGCTATTCATTGAAGCCAATACGGTTGACGTTACTATGGAGCATTTAAAGAACGACTGCATTATCCCCGTATTTGCAAAGGATAATGAAGCCACCTTGTCCCACCCTGCATTTATAGAGACTGTGCAGGATGCCGCAAGCACATTCTTTCAAGGTGAAAAGATTGGATTACCCGATATAAGGGTGTCCCATGTAATTAAGGGAAGAATACCCGAAGCCATACACAAGCCAGCCAACCAACTGTTGGAAAGTGACAAGACCATTTATTACGAAAGATGTGCCTTTGTGATAGAAATACCAACCGTTTATGAGACGGTAAACGGGAACAGGCTTACTTTGACCGTTGGCGGTGTTCGTGCCTATAATCACACTAACTTGTATAGCAAAAAAGGTATGGAACGGTTTAAGGTGTTTGTAGGCTTTATTTGTAAGGTATGTACAAACTTATGCGTATCTACTGACGGCTATTTAAGCAATTTGGAAGTAACCAATACAAAAGACCTGTATAGGGATGTATTGGAAATGCTTCATGCCTACAATCCCGCAAAGCACATACATCTGATGCAGAGTTTGGGCGATACCTTTATGAATGAGCACCAGTTTGCCACATTATTGGGTAAGATGCGTTTGTACCAGTGTTTACCACAAGGCTATCAAAAGCGGTTGCCACGTATGCTACTTACAGATACACAGGTTAATGCAGTGGCTAAGGCATATATCAGTGATAATAATTTTGGCGGTTTGGGTAGTGAATTGTCCATGTGGAAATTCTATAATCTGTTGACAGGAAGCAACAAAAGCAGTTATATAGACAGCTTTTTGGATAGGGCTTATAACGCTACGGAACTTGCAACGGGGATAAATGCCGCTTTGCATGGTGAGGAACGTTACAGGTGGTTTATTGATTGAGTGAACGGGAGAATATTCTTTTAAACGGGTATTCTCCTTTTTATTAACTATTTAAAGAAGAAAATTATGTTCTATAAAAGATTGCTTGTTTGGCTGTTTTGGTTAATTGTCTCACTTTTTACAGGCTGTGTGCCTATCATATTGTTTGTACTGTTCTATTTACCTATAAGACATTGGAGTATTGAGAAAAGCGAACGTGCAGCGGAAAAAGAAATGAGGAGACAGCATAGGTATTATAGCGGAATACGCAGGAACAAGGAGCGTAACGCATAGAAATGTAATCAAAAGGAAGTTGTGTTCAAATAAATCTGCAAAGACGGTTTGAACACACTTCTTTCTGTTATCAACCAATTCAAAGAATAATATGAAAACAAAAGAGAAAAGAGCAGTAATATACGCACGTGTCTCGTCTGCAAATGACAGACAGGATACAACAAGGCAGATAGAGGATTTAAAGAGATATGCCGTTTTACAGGATATAGAAATAGTACGGATATTCCAAGAGCACATAAGCGGAGCAAAGAAGATTGAGGAAAGGCAGGCACTTGCGGAATGTTTGGAATACTGTACGAAAGAGGGTGTTAACTACCTGTTATTATCCGAACTTTCAAGACTGGGAAGAAGTACATTACAGGTGCTTCGCTCTTTAGAGATACTGCATGATGCAAAGGTATCCGTTTACATACAGAACTTGGGCTTATACACATTGCAGCCAAACGGAGAGGTAAACCCGATTGCTTCGATTATGGTAACTGTACTTGCTGAAATGGCTAACATAGAACGGGCAAACATACAATACCGTTTGAACAGTGGTAGGGCAAACTACATTGCCAAAGGTGGGAAATTAGGTCGCAAGGTTGGAAGTATTAAGACAGAGGAAAGGAAAAGGGAAGAATACAGGGAAACGATAGCTTTATTAAAGAAAGGCTATTCAGTGAGGAATATTGCCAAATTACAGGGTATAGGTGTTTCGACTGTTCAAAGGGTTAAAAATCTGTTTATAAGAATGTAAATATCAATAGCAATCCGCTTTTAATAAACAATAGTTCTTGTTAATCAAACGTAAAATAGTAACTTTGCAGCAATTTCAGACACTTAATGAGTTAAGGCTGAAAGGACATAGTTAACAAAGAGCGTTTGACATATTATCCTTGTTCAGAAAATCGCCAAATTAATGAACAACTCAAGGATGATAGACAAGAACGCTCACGTCAATGTTATATATTCACTTGAACAAGTGAACTATATATCGTTTGGCGTGGGCATTGTTTATTATTTGAGTTGTGGGTGTTTGGCGATACCTCTGAACAGATAATATTCAATGTTCCCACGCTTCTTTTTTGTATAACAGCCAGTAGGGAACACTGACTACAATACATATCGCCAAGAAACAGACAGTACTATTTTCTAATGTAGCTAATTATTAAAACGGTGTGCAGCTATTGCTGTGTTCCCCGCACTATTCCATAACTATTTATTAACCGCGCTTTCTATGGGAATGAGGAAGCACAAACTATATTAAAACAATGAAAACTTTAAGATTAATCGGAATGGCAGTAATTGCCGTAATTATGAGTGTTAACTTTGCAGCTTGTAGCGATGATGACGATGATACGATAGATACAAGTTCTTTAGAGGGAACTTGGGGACTTGTACGTAGTGCAGGTTGGGAACTTTGCAGTGAAGAAACAGAAAAAGACACTTGGGACTATACTAATGACCCATACAATCCCGATTATGATAGTGAAAAAATCGTTATCAAAAAACTTTCAGATAACACTTATTCAATAACTTCATATTATTATTCAGGTTCAGATTGGCAAATGGACGGTAGTCAAACAGGTACTTTAGACGGAAAGACAATTGTATTAAAAGAGCATGACGGTTGGTTTGAGTATGCAAATCCTGCAATAGAAACACTGACAACGGATAAATTAGTTCTCCGTATAAAGTATGATAATGTACAGACTGACCCCGATTATGACCCTGAACATCGTCATAGTGGAGATTTTACAGAGACATATACGAAAATGAAATAAAAAGTGCTGTACGATATAAATTATGTATTATCTATAATAATATTGTATTTTTATGAAAGTACTGAAATTTTTGGGTATAGCCATTATGACTACAATTATAAGTATTAGCTTTATTGCTTGTAGTGATGATGAAGACAAACAATCTAATCCTGTTATTGGAACGTGGGAAATTACAGGCGGTAGTGATATTTATGACATTGGAGATATATATACATTTTATTCAAATGGAACAGTTTCCGTTGACATTGAGGGAGAAACCAATGTCTATAATTATAATCTTAATTCTGATAATACCATTTTGGCTATTGACTATGAAGATGGTGATGGCTATGAAAAAGTGTATTTAGAAATTACAGATAATAGCCTGATGAAATGGTCATATATTAATTATGAGGGAGAATATACGATTTTAAAAAGAATCAAGTAATCATTTAATCCAAAAAGACAGCATTTGAAGCAATTCATTTGCTGTCTTTTTTAAATGTTACAGCTAAATCATTGTGATTTAAAAGGGAATAATTATCTTTGTATTAAACATATTAAGCATGGATAGTAAAGTTACCTATTGGATTGAAATGTCAGATTATGACTTGGAAACAGCAGATGCGATGTTGCTTACAGGTCGTTATCTCTATGTGGGTTTCATGTGTCACCAAACGATAGAGAAAATACTCAAGGCATATTGGACTAACTGTTTGACAGAAGTACCTTTAAAGATACATTCACTATCCAGATTAGCAGAGAAAACAGAATTAGATAAAGAGCTATCAGAAGAACAGTTGGATTTCATTGATAAACTTGAGCCTCTCAACATTGAAGCCCGTTATCCCTCTTATAAAGAAAGATTGATGAAAAGTCTGACTAAAGAATATTGCACAGGACTTTTAAGTCAAACTAAAGAATTACAGTCATGGATAAAGAACAAGCTATAGCCCTCGCCAAACGATATAAAGAAATGGTAGCAGAGAAATTACCATTAAAGGCTCTCTACCTCTATGGCTCGTATAGTAAGGGGAATTACAGAGAGGATAGCGATATAGACATTGCCGTAGTAGTAGAGAGTTTGAACGACAATTATTTTGAAGACACCCCTCTATTATGGAAACTTAGACGTAAGATAAGTAACCTTATAGAACCCGTCTTGCTTATAGAGGATATGAACAATCCTCTTTACTGCGACATTGCAAGAACGGGTATTCTTATCTAAATAAATGATACAAAATAAGAGAAGCAGTATTTAAAACAGATTATTAACATATTTATTAATCAATTCTTGGTATCATCCTAAAGTTAAACCAAAAGTTAAACCGCAGAAACTCTAAAAATAATCAGTAAGAAAGATAACTATTGTAAAAGGAAGTAGCTCAGTTGGTTGCTGACGAAAGCGCAGCTTTTGGCAGCCGTAGAAGAGCATTAGCCTTCCAAGCTGAGGGTCGCGGGTTTGAGCCCCGTCTTCCGCTCTTAAGAAAATCAGATAGTTATCGCAAGATTTCTATCTGATTTTTGTTTTTAGGCACTTCCGATTTGGCTATGGTTTAAAATTTTATTCATCCAGCTTCAATAATACCCGGCAGCATTATCTCTTGAAATTAAGAAAATATCTATCTTTGCCGCAAATTTAGCTGCAAACTACAATGAATGTGAACATTCCTTCCCGACAAAACATTTTCCGCGAAATGCGGGATTATCTAATGATTGCTTTAGGCATGGTTATGTACGGTATAGGGTGGACAGTTTTCCTGCTTCCCAACGACATTACCACAGGTGGAGTACCGGGTATTGCCTCACTGGTATATTTCGCAACGGGATTACCGGTACAATATGTTTATTTCGGTATTAATTTTATATTGCTACTGCTCGCTATCCGCATTTTAGGATGGAAATTCAGCATTAAGACAATCTTTGCCGTCTTTACCTTGACCTCCTTTCTGTCCATCATTCAACAACTGACAGCCAATGTCCAACTGCTGCACGACCAGCCTTTCATGGCATGTGTCATCGGCGCATCTTTTTGCGGAGGCGGCATCGGCATCGCTTTCTCTTCCAATGGAAGTACGGGCGGAACAGATATTATCGCCGCTATCATCAATAAATATAGAGACATCACATTGGGGCGGGTAATGCTGATTTGCGATCTCATCATTATCTCCTCCAGCTATTTTGTACTGAAAGACTGGGAGAAAGTAGTATACGGCTACGTCACCCTGTACATTTGCAGTTTCGTATTGGATCAGGTAGTGAACAGCGCACGCCAGTCCGTACAGTTCTTCATCATCAGCGAAAAGTATGAAGAGATAGCCAAACATATCAATGTATATCCCCACCGGGGCGCCACAGTTATCAACGCTTCCGGATTCTACACCGGCAAGGAGATCAAAATGCTGTTTGTCCTTGCCAAGAAACGCGAGTCGACCATCATCTTCCGGTTGATAAAAGACATAGACCCGAATGCTTTTGTATCACAGAGTCAAGTGATCGGAGTATATGGAGAAGGATTTGATAAGATAAAAGTGAAATAAGACACCAGTCGGCAAGCGCTTATTCAGCAAGAACGAATTTTCCTTCTTTCCAAACATAACTTACAGGGCGGCGGAGAAACGGTTTTAGTTTTTCTGCCGCTTCTTTTTCCATATAGTCAGGAGTAGTGAAAGTAAAGGTCAGTGTGGCATCCTTACTCGAAAGATCGGCTTTCATCAAAAGCATATCAGCCTGAAGGCGGGCATCTTGATACCGATATACATCTGCCGTATCAGAAGCGGGTGCAATGAAGTTGTCCATATCGGGCACTGATGGCAGATAAGATGTAGATGGCAATTCTTTCCAGTCGGTAGTATAGAAATTAATATGACTGTCACAAACAGGGGCGCACACAGTGGAGACAGTACAGATGAGCCGGGTGCTATCATTCACTGCCAGAAGTTTCATTTGCCAGGAACTCCGGGGTGTTACCTGCACACAGATATAGTCGGAAGTAAGCTCCGTCATTTCCGATTTGCCGCCAAAGTGATTCGTGACTTCCGCTTTCATCTTACTTTCCAGAAAGTCGATGAAGTCTGCACGATTCACCGCTGTAAGCAGCGGACTCAAAGAGTCGGGCATATTAGTAAAACAAGTCTTTGCCAGTTGCGCTGACAAGGAACCGACTCCCATACATACTACAAACAAAAAAACTACCAACTTCTTCACCATGTCATTTCACTATTTTGTCAATATAAATTCCTTATTTCCTGATACACGCTTTACAAACAAGAGCACAACTCACGCAAAAAATACGCATCCACATCATCAAAACCATTCAAACTTTCACAGTCCACATCCAGCACACCCCATACTTCCCCACCTGTCCGAAGAAGCGGAACCACAATCTCCGAACGCGACAAAGAGCTACACGCAATATGCCCCGGAAAAGCATCCACATCCGGCACAACCAATGTTTCAGCTCTTTCCCATGCTTTTCCGCATACGCCCCGTCCTTTCTTTATCCGCGTACAAGCCACCGGACCTTGAAAAGGAGCAAGTACCAACTCCTCACCTTTTACCAGATAAAATCCTACCCAGAAGAAACCGAAAGTCTCCTTCAGCGCTGCTGCAACGTTAGCAAGATTGGCAATAAGGTCATTCTCATCTGCAATCAAACACTTAATTTGCGGAAGCAACGTACGATACTTTTCTTCCTTGCTGCCATTACTGATACACAGGTCTTCTGCCATAGTTCATCTGATAAAGTCTTATTTGCTCCCCAAATATAGGAAGAACATTCCAATCAACACCAAAATAAGATCCACCGCCTTGCTTTTTAAATTCTTTTCACGGAAGAACAGAGCCCCAAACAAGAACGAGACAACCACGCTACCGCGCCGCACCATAGAGACGATAGATATCATGGAATCCTCATAACTCAAAGCGTAGAAGTACACAAAGTCTGCCGCACAAAGAAAGACTGATATACCGATGATAGTCCAGTCCCAACGGAACGGAGTGCTCTCTTTTCTCTTGGGATACCACAGCAACAGGATAATGGGGCACATAATAAATACCTGGTATATGTTGTACCACGACTGCACCACCATAGGCGGCAATTGCTTCATCAGATACTTATCGTACAGCCCACTGACAGCACCTGTCACAGCCGCCAGCACAATAAAAAGGATCCATTTATTATGTTTAAAGTCGATGCCTTCTTTCTTACCGGAACGGCTCAACATAAAAAAGGACAGCACCGCCAGCATCACACCTATCCATTGGTAAAGATTCAGCCGCTCACCAAATACGAGCATGGCTCCCACAAGCACCATTACGGGACGCGTCGCATTGATCGGCCCCACAATGGTAAGCGGCAGATGCTTCATCCCGAAATATCCGAATATCCACGAGGACAGCACAATGAAAGACTTGATGATAACAAACTTATGCACATCCCACCCCACAACAGGAACATCGAACATCGTACCGCTTAATACCGCAGGAGTAAAAGCCGATATGAGAATAAACGGAAAGAATATCAAACTGGAGAACACCGTATTCAGAAACAAGACCGGAAGTACGGCGTTATCTTTAAGTGCCTGTTTCTTGAAGGCATCATAAAATCCCAGCAATGCTGCCGAGAGAAAGGCTAATAATAACCACATTGATTTTAATTATGAGTTATGAATTATGAATTGGTTACACTACAAGAAGAGGAAGAGGAAAAGTAATCACTTATCACTAACCACTAATGAAAGCTTCTTCGGGATAGGTAACATCAACCAAGAACAACGCATTACCGGGCACAGAAGTTCCAGCCCGGCACCGGTCTTTCTGCTCAATGATACGGCGGAAACCTTCGACAGTGAGTTTACCCCGGCCTACCTCAAGCAACGTACCTACCACCGCACGCACCATATTCCGCAGGAAACGGTCTGCCTGAATGGTAAACACCCAAGTCACTTCATCCACCTGTGTCCAAGCTGCATGCATTATTTTACAATTGTTAGTCTTGACATCAGTATGCAGCTTACTGAAACTGGTGAAGTCCGTATATTCAAACAAAGTCTGTGCAGCCTCATTCATCCGTTCAAAATCGGGAGTTTGAAACAGACGGCAACGATACTGACGATCGAAAGGCATCTTAGCGGTAGTGACATAATATTTATACATGCGTGCCGTAGCATCAAAACGCGCATGAGCATTGGGACGCACAGCCCGCAGACGGTAAACGGAAATGTCCGGCGGAAGCAAGCGATTCAGCTTGTCCGCCATGAAATCCACATCCAGCGGAGCATCACTATCAAAATGAGCCACCATTAAGGAAGCATGCACTCCGGCATCGGTGCGTCCTGCACCCACAACTTCCACTTCACGCCGCAACAAGGTGGAGAGCGCCTTCATTAAACATTCCTGCACACTCGCGCCGTTAGGCTGGATTTGCCAGCCATGATAGGCTGTACCGTCGTAAGCTAAATAAATAAAATATCGTTGCACGTTTCTTTTTACTACCTGAATTTGCCTGCAAAGGTACAAAAAGAGAGGAAAAAAGCAGCAAACTCTTCCGATAGTTCTGGCAGATTGCACTATCTTTGCAGAGGTTATCACCACAAATCACGCAGATACACACAGATTCAGAATTAATTATGTATAGAAAAAGCCGTTTTATCTCTCTGTTTTTAGTAGCAAGTATAGCAATAACCTGCTGTCTGGCAGGATGTAAAAAGAAAGACATGTCCCTCAAGCTGAACGAACCCCGCAACATACGGGGTGTCATCAGTTACAAACGTTCTTTCGGCGATTTGAATGAAAAGCACCTGAAAGTTGCGCAGGCCATTGGTATCCGTCCGTTAGCATCACGCGAAGAGGCGGAAAAGCTGAAAGAGAAATTACAACATATCGCAACGAACGACTTATATGCGGTCGATTCATTGACGCACTCCATTCCATACCTTATTCCGGGAGCAGCTGCCTTGCTTGACACAATAGGGTACAACTTCCTTGACTCACTGACCGCCAAAGGCCTGAACCCGAACAAGATTACAGTTACCTCCGTACTTCGCACCAAAGACGACGTGAAACGCCTGCGCCGCCGCAACGTTAATGCATCCGAAAACTCCGCACACTTCTACGGCACCACATTCGATGTCAGCTGGAAACGCTTCCAAAAGGTAGAGGATGAAGACGGACGCCCGTTACAGGATGTGAGTTCGGACACACTGAAACTGGTGTTGTCCGAAGTGTTACGCGATTTGAAGAAGGCAGACAAATGCTACATCAAGTATGAACTGAAGCAGGGCTGCTTTCACATCACTACAAGAATGTGACTTTCACCGCAGAGGAACACAGAGCCATCATTCTTCTTCCAACATACGCCATGCCAACGGCAAGCAGTCGACGATGTCCCCCGCCGTCATCCCCATTGCTCCATGTTTTTTGCGGGCAATATCTCCTGCCAAACCATGCACATAAGCCGCCAGACGTGCGGCTGTTTCCGTAGCATACCCCTGTGCCAGCAGAGCCAGAACAACACCTGTAAGCACATCACCGCTACCACCCGTTGCCATGCCCGGATTTCCGGTGGAGTTGAACCAGCACTTGCCCTCCGGCGTGATGATAGCGGAATAAGCACCTTTCAGTATAATATGCACACCTGTACTTTGAGCCAGTTCACAAGCTTTCGCCAGACGTTCGTATGAGTTTTGGCATTTCCCTACCAACCGTTCCAATTCTTTGGGATGCGGAGTAAGAATACTCCCTTTGGGAAGCCTGCCGATGTAACTGCGATGTTCTCCCAGCAGGTTCAGCGCGTCGGCATCCACCACCATCGGCGTCTGGCAAGATTCGATTTGTTCCAATAAAGCCGCCTCGGTATCTCCCGCCTTACCCAATCCGGGACCGATGCCTACCGCCTGATAATCATCCGCATCGGTGGCGCAGGAAAAACGCACGTCGTTTATGTCAATCTCCGTCATGGCTTCCGGTACGGAAGTCTGCACTATAAAATTATTGCAGAAAGGAATATGGATAGTCAGCAACCCTATGCCGGAACGCAGACAGGCGCGTGCCGCAAGCACCGAGGCTCCCGCCATTCCTTGCGAACCGGCTATCAGCAAGGCCCGGCCGAAGTTTCCCTTGTGCGCAAACTTGCTGCGTACTTTCAGCATCGGAGGCATATCCCCATGTTCCGCCAATACAAAATCTGTCTCTTTCTCATTGATAGCCTCCTCGCTCAAGCCGATATCCAGCAGTTGCCATTCACCCACGAACTGTTCGTTCTCGGCAAAAAGGAAAGCCAACTTAGGCAGTTGCAAGCTTAACGTCAAGTCGGCACGAATGATATTGGCTTGAATGTTATAGGTATTATCCTCTCCCATCAGTCCGGAAGGAACATCGAGGGCAACCACCGTCGCCGGAGATGAATTGATATACTTCACTACCGCAGCAAAGCCGCCGCTCAAAGGCTTGTTCAATCCGCTGCCAAACAATCCGTCAAGCACGACATGCCTTGCCGTCAGCTCCGGTGGAACGAACTGTGTGGTTATCTCATGAAAGTCTATTCCGGAAAGTTCCGTCAGGCGCTTCTTATTTGTTTCGCAATCCGGAGACAAACTTCCTTTCGTATTAAAAAGATATACTTCGACACGATACCCCTGCTGCGCCAGCAGACGCGAAACGGCAAGGGCATCTCCGCCATTGTTTCCGGGTCCGGCAAATACTGTGAAAGGAGTTTCCGTATTCCAACGTTCGGATATTGTTTTCGCCAATGCCTGCGAGGCGCGTTCCATCAAGTCTATGGAAGTAACAGGCTCGTTCTCTATCGTATAGGCATCCAGTTCTTTTATTTGAATGGTAGGAAATATTTTTATCATCGCAGCTTATTCATTTAAGTTACGAGCAAAGGTACAAAAAATAATGATTAGTAAGGAAGAAATCATATCCGGCGAATAATCACTATCTGTTAAAATTAGGTTCTCATTCAAAGAATAACTACTTTTGCAGCCAAAACAGCTATAAAGACAAAGACTATAAACACATAATCAATGAGTACATCCAAACATCCCAAGGGGCTTTATCTGATCTTCGCCACCAGCACCGCCGAACGTTTCAGCTATTATGGCATGCGCGCCATTTTCATCCTATTCCTAACGCAGGCATTGCTGTTCGACAAGGAACACGCCGCCTCCATTTACGGCAGTTACACCGGCCTGGTCTACCTCACCCCGCTTATCGGCGGATACATTGCCGACAAATACTGGGGCATCCGCCGTTCTGTGTTTTGGGGAGCCATAATGATGGCGGTGGGACAGTTTCTGATGTTCTTCAGCGCATCCATGTTGGATGCCGTCCAACTGTCGCACTGGCTGATGTACGGCGGCCTTACCTTTCTTATATTAGGGAACGGATGTTTCAAGCCGACAGTGTCCTCCCTCGTGGGGCAACTGTATGAACCGGGAGACAGACGGCTGGACTCGGCTTACACCATATTCTATATGGGCGTCAATGTAGGCTCTTTCCTCGCCCCGCTGGTTTGCGGCTACTTTGGCGAGACCGGCAACCCGAACGATTTCAAATGGGGATTCCTTATCGCCGCAATCGTCACCGTTTTTACGGTCATACTCTTTGAAACACAGAAGAACAAATACCTCATCGGCCCCGACGGCAAGCAACTCGGCATCATCCCCGACGCAAAGAAGGAACAGCCCCAGTCCGCCTCAAACACTGGACATCCGGTGGTGGACAGCAGCAAGAAAAAGCGTAATTATCTTCTATTAGGAGCGTTGACGATAGCGCTTGCCATCTTCTTCCATCAATGTTTCGGCAATGACTGGATCAGCATCGGCATCTTCACCGCTTGCATCGTCTTTCCCGTCAGCATCCTGCTCGAAGGCTCACTCACGAAGATTGAGCGCGACCGCATCTTCGTCATCTATATCATTGCCTTTTTCGTCATCTTCTTTTGGGCAGCCTACGAACAGGCAGGTGCCTCACTGACGCTTTTCGCTTCCGAACAAACCGACCGAGTCATCCTCGGTTGGGAAATGCCCGCTTCCTGGATACAATCATTCAATCCTTTCTTCGTAGTGATACTGGCAGCTATCATGCCGGGAGTATGGGGATTCCTCAACAAACGGGGTATGGAGCCTGCCTCTCCCACCAAACAGGCTGTCGGACTGTTGCTGCTGTCTTTAGGCTATCTCGTCATCTGCTTCGGAGTGAAAGATGCGCAACCCGGCGTTAAAGTAAGCCTCATCTGGCTGACAGGACTTTACTTCATCCATACAATGGGTGAGATAGCACTTTCCCCCATCGGATTGTCCATGGTGAACAAGCTCACTCCTATCCGCTTTGCCTCACTAATGATGGGTATATGGTATCTTTCCACCGCCACAGCCAATAAGTTTGCAGGCACATTGAGCGGCCTTTATCCCGAAGCCGGAAAGGTGAAAACACTGCTTGGCTACCGCATAGAAACAATGTACGACTTCTTCATGGTATTTGTCGTAATGTCCGCCACCGCATCACTTATCCTCTTCCTGCTCTCAAAGAAATTGCAGAAGATGATGCATGGAGTGGAATAAATTCACTATTTTTGCGTCAACTTTCTAAAAACTCCCATTTATGGATACCATACAAATAAAAGACAAAATGTTCACCGTTTCCATCAAGGAACAGGACATATTGAAAGAAGTGTCTCGTGTAGCGAACGAAATCAACCGCGATTTGGCCGGTAAAAATCCGCTTTTCCTTAGTGTATTGAACGGTTCGTTCATGTTTACCGCCGACCTGATGAAGCGCATCACCATTCCCTGTGAAATTTCTTTCGTAAAACTTGCTTCTTATCAGGGAGTATCTTCTACGGGAGTTATCAAAGAAGTAATCGGCATCAACGAAGATATCTCCGACCGTACAATCGTTATCGTCGAAGATATTGTAGATACCGGGCTCACCATGCAGCGTCTGCTGGAAACTCTGGGCACACGCGGACCTAAAGACATCCACATCGCCTCATTGCTGGTGAAACCCGAAAAGCTGAAGGTAGACTTAAACATCGAATACGTAGCCATGAACATTCCCAACGACTTCATCGTGGGCTACGGTCTGGACTATGACGGATTCGGACGCAACTATCCCGACATCTACACCGTAGTGGATTGAATGCAGGAAAGAGGTATTAAGAAGAAAAGGTATTAAATTGTGAATCATTAAATAATAGCTAAACAAATGTTGAACATTGTAATTTTCGGTGCTCCCGGTTCAGGAAAGGGAACACAAAG
>ENA-UOOD01000333-UOOD01000333.1-human-gut-metagenome-genome-assembly--contig:-CS67-NODE-333-length-59308-cov-23.360032_pt1 | contig 59308 bp, 60 predicted proteins | sample MGYA00242464_ERZ724011 | MGnify/ENA metagenome assembly ERZ724011 | reverse complement strand
TCGGCTCATTGACAACACGCTTTTTTGAGCCGACACCGCAGGACTTCATTTTGCGGCTGACCAGTGTTCCGGTGTAAACAAGGTTTTTGAGGATGTTATAGACCATCACGGTTTCCCAACTGATTTTCTCGCTCATGTTACTGAACTTCTTCTTGTCGGGATGCTTGTTCTTGAAGTATTGCCCCGGCGTCGGGATGCCGTCATCATTCAGGCTGCGGGCAATCTGAGAGGTGTTGCTGCCTTCCAGCGCCTCGCGGAAAATACGACGGATCACATCAGCCGCCTCCGGGTCTACGGCAAGTTTGTTCCGAATGGTGGGATGCAGGACGTAGCCGTATGGAGCGTAGCCACCGACATACTTGCCCTGCTTCATCATCTGGATTTTTGCCGATGTGGTCTTTACGGAAAGGTCTTTGCTGTATGCGGCGTAGATGATGCTGCGCATAACCACTTCCAGACCGCCCGTTGTGCCTTTGTAATCGTCGCTGTCATAGCCGTCGTTGATGGAAATAAAGCGGACGCCCATGAATGGAAAAGTGCATTCCAGATAGTTTCCCGTTTCAATGTAGTCACGAGAAAAGCGGGAAAAGTCTTTGACGCAGATCAGGTTAATCTCGCCGCGCTTGACCTTCTCCATCATCTGCGTGAACTGAGGACGGTGAAAGTTCGTGCCGGTATAACCGTCATCCGCAAACTCAGACCGCTGACAGTGAGACAGCTCCGGATGATTGTCGAGAAAGCGATTGATGAGCATACGCTGGTTGCCGATGCTGTCACTTTCCGCCTTGCTGCCATAGCCGGTATCTTCATCAGCCATTGAGAGGCGGATGTAGATGCCGATGTTGTATTCCTTGCTCATTTACATCGCCTCCTGTACTTCCTTGATACTCTGAACGGTCAGAGCGTAAATATCGCCGTATTTCATGACCAGCTCGATTGAGCCGTCCTCATGGACTTTCACAAGCTCTACGGACTCGTCAACCAACTCCTGAGAGAGCATCGTTGCACCGCTGACGGATTTCATCAGCGTGAGCCACTTGTTGTCCTCGGACATTGCCTCGGCAAACTTTACCTTCCGCTGAACCGCTTCATCCAACCGCCGGGAAAGGTCGGCATACTGCTCATCGTAGGCTTTCTTGGCAAAGGTGTATCGGGCGGTGCATTTCCAGATACGCCTTGCGGAGTCTGCCGTACATAGGCTCTTTTGCGGTAGCGATCAGCGGATGCCAACTGATACATCAGCTCCTGCTGCCAGTATTGATGATAGATATTGTCCATAATAGGACTCCTTTCTTAAAGTGGTTGTACACTGACCTTTACCTTACGGCTCTGTGTCGTTTTCATTACATCCGGCAGAATCGTCGGATACTTTGCCTTCAGAACCTTGGAATCGGGTCGTGTAGTGGATTTAGTGACGAAATCAATGAGAAGCTTATCCGATGTCGTCGTAAGGACGCCATGCTCATGCTCCTTCATGATTTCGGCAATTCGCACGCTGTGTGCTTCGATCTCCTTTTCATAAGTTTTGATTTCACGGTTGCACTCCGTGATCTTGCCCTGCAACAGAGCGATCCGACGCAGTGCGTTTTCCTGTTTGGAAGAAAATTCAATGGTCGGCAGCCCAGACTGACTTTCTCCGTAGATACGGGCCAGCGATTCAAGCGCCAATTGCGGCGCTACGCCGGACATTGTAGGCGGCTTATCATGCTCAAGGCTCCATATCCATTCATCAAGACGCTCGAAGATCATATCTTCCTTTGCTTTATCCCGGGTGATATCCGGAATTGCCAGGTCGTTGTCCGGGTTGTTTCCCCAAATTGCGGAGAACGAACCGATGTTGACATCAGCAACGGCCAGGTAGAAACGCAGCTGCAATTCATAGTACAAAGGAATGGCACCATCGTCCCACTCGCTTGCTTTATGATAGGTGCAGCTCTTGCACTCCAAGATGCCTGGTTCTCCGTCAGAGGCACGCTCAAAACGCCGATCAAAGTTGGCAAGCGCATACGGATGGTCTGCGTGTTGGTACAGATTCGTGTCCTCATACACGCGGTTACCGGTTTTCTTGGCATACCAATGCGCTGCGATAGGTTCAAGCAAATGCCCCATCTCAAGCTGATTGGCGTTGCTTTTTGCCGGAGGTTTCATCCGTCCCTTTTTGATCATCCAAAGTTCCAGCGGCGTTGTCCAAGGGGAGACCCCGAAGACGGCTGCCACATCACTGCCGCCGACCGTATACGGGATTTTACCGGACGGTCCGTGCATACGGGCTGCCAGCCACTGGGCGTTGGTCATTCCGGCAGTATCGCATAGGATATTCGGTGCCGCCATCAGTAGCTCACCGCCTTTGCCAAATCAAAATCACTCCATTTGAGTGTGAGCGCACGCGCCATATTTTCTTCGACAACAAGGAGCTTGCTTTCGGGAAACTTATCCGTTTTGAGAATAAACGGGATCTCCTGCATGGCCAGAAACACATCATGTGCCGTAGCAGGGCCTCCGCCGTAAGACATCTCAAACATGGCGATTGCTTCGACTGCTGCCTTTTTAGGAAGGCTGAGCTTTTTACACACCCGCGTCATGGCGTTGATCGGAAAATCCAGATGAATCTCCATCAGCGCCTGCAGCTTGGCGATGCTGTCCCCGAACTGGGCAAACAGTTGATTCAGCGCCGTATCGAAGTCAGCGACCTTGGACTGATGCCGATGATCTACGGCTACGCAGCCACCGATATGGATAGAGTGCCTGCCGTTCATCAGAAGCGCAGAGACCTTTGCCGAGGCGACACCGGTATCCGATGTCATAAAGCGGATACCCGGCATCAGCTTGGATGCCATCGTCGCTTTGCCCTGGGCAGCCAGCACCTTTGCGTAGGTACCGAGCAGGTCTTCCTTCTGGTCGGGCATTCGCCATGAGGCACTGACCAGGGAATGGTCACAGTACCCGGACTCAAACTCGTTTCCGGAGAACCGTGCATCGAGCTTTGCCTGCAGAGCTTTCAGCAGTTCGTCGATCGGAAGGACGGAATAATCCACCTCGTCACCGGAGTGAACGGCAGAGATTTTTTCGTCCCGGATCAGCAGGAGCGCATCCGCCGAATACAGCTTCAGGCATTCGTTGAGCACTTCGGCCAATACCTCGCGGCTGAGTTTGGGAAGCGCGGTGCCTCCGATTTTCGCTCTGTCGAGCAGGCTTTTGTAGGCTGTCATGCGGACCGGATAGAGTTCTCCGTTTACGCGCATGGCAAGCCCGAGATTTTCTGCCGTATCCTTTACGGCTTCCTGTGATGTTCCCACGGCAAACGCCGACAAATTACCGATGAGAGGCGAGGACTCGCCGAGAGGTTCCACCTGCAGGTCAGCGACCTTGCAGCGGATCCAACGGCTGTTCTTTGCCTGTTCCTCATGATAATCCAGCAGCGTCGGGTAGGAACTGAACAGCGTATAATAGCTGTCCTGGCATGGTTTTTGCATAATGAAATGCTCCTTTCTTTGATTTTGACGGCAATGCCGCCTTGATATATGACAAAAGCCAGCACTCCCGAAGGACTGCTGGCTTTATGCCCGAATGAATTGGCTGGAAACAAAAAAAGTGTCATTTGCAATAACGCAAATGACACTGTGGTAACTCTGTTAAACTATGCTTGGATCAGAACCAAACTTGATACTTACATAGGTAGTATAACAGAAAACTTCGCAATAGTCAATCCATTCGCCGGAAAAGGGCATTTTCAGCACGAATCAATTTACATTCTTACTTCATAAGCCTGAAATTTGCAGTCGGAATGTAAACGCACATTAGTTTAAGCCATCGCAGGCTTTCGTGCATCGATATAGAGATCGATGTCATGAATGATATAGTTTGTGCCGGTGGTGTGAAGCGCCTCGTAGCAGGCGTACAGGTAATCCCACACGCGATATTTACTGAACAGCTCATCAAGCTGTCTGCCGGTCAGTTTCTTTGCATATTTGTACTGCTCGGCACTAAAAATCATAAATTCACCTTGCTTTGACATATTTATCCCTCCTCCGGAATAGAAAACTTACCTGTCTTCTTTTCTTCATCAAACATGTTAAACAGGGTCAATGGGCTGAAATGCCAAAGTTTCGTTTCTTCCTGCTCCAGTAACGCATAAACTTGGGTGCGATAAAACTCCTGGGCAGCATTTATCTCATCATAAGGATAATTTTCCGTAATGAGATGTATTACCTCCGGCACAATCAGTCCGATTACCGCACTGAATTTTTCTTCACTCATATCATTTCCTCCCCTGGGACTGTACCGATAAATTTCAGATAGGACAGCGCTTTCTCCGATGAAAGCACGAGCTGGTCATACAGCTTTTTGATTTTCAATGCCTCCAGCGTCTGCTCTTTTGTAAGAACACCGGTAGTATACAGTGTAAAGGTCGTATACACATCATCATTGGCTACCGGGCCAAAAATGAAATCGTAATTTTCTCCGGTGTAATTTCCGGAACGGTTGTCAGATACATAATTGAGCCAAGCTTCGTCCGGCTTATCAAAGCGCAGTACAGAGCATTCGGAAAATGCTTTCGACTCATCAATCTCATATATACTGACGCACTTTGTTCCTTCTCGGCGCCGCCGTGTTACCTTATCTGCAAAGCCAATTGCCTGAACTTTATTTGTGGTTGTATAAAAGCCAAACCCGAAGTCCAAAAAACGATTTTGGTGAACCAGCTTCGGTTCGGAAACAATCACATTGCTTCCATGATATACAATCATAGCTTACCCTCCAATACTTTATCTGCAATATTTTTCTCGTCTTGCAGAGAACAGATCATCGCTTCAATATGTTTTCTTTTCTCGATTTGTTCCCGCACAGCCTCAACATCCTGTCGACCGATATATTTTGATATGACTTTCTTTCCGTCACGGTATTTCAAATAATAATAAGTCTTTCCACCGCTATTCTTTTCTGAAATCGACCCTTTCGGAAGCAACGAAAGCTCTGCCTCATATTGGGCAAGCATATTCTCGATGCGCTGCCGTTCCTGCATTACGGTGTGCAGTAGCAGATTCATCTAATCACCTCTGCCTATATTATACACAACAAACAAGGAAATATCAATAGCGTGTTGTGCAATTCAAGAAAAAATCAGATTTGAACCTTGCCACATATGTATGCAAAAAGGGATGCCACCGAAGTGACATCCCTCCCATAACGGTTACTATGCTGCACTCCTGTTCAATGACCACAAGCCCCGCCCGTCATGGGTGAAGTGCATGGGATTGATCTGCAGCGTTTGGCGGATCTTTTCTTTCCACCATTTGTTTGCCTGTGCCTTTTTATGCGGTTCGATCTGTTCATAGAGAAAGGAAAGAGCCACCGGCTCCTTGCATTGCTCCAAAACTGCCGCAACCACATCACGCCAGGTTGCTCCCGGCATATCACGGATATCTACCGTTGAACTCTGCGTCATCAGAATCGGAATGAGCACAGGAGAGTCCTTGCGAACGATCATAACATACTCATGCAGGATAGGGATAAACTTACCGCTATACTGCGTCCGGTTCGAAAAGCAGTTGTGCTGCGCCTTGATGATAATATTCTCCAAGGTGCCGGGCTTTACGATCTCGGCAAGCATACTGTAAAGTCTGCCTTTCTTTTTGATGTCACCCATCAGGACGGCCATCCGCCCGCCGTTTTCAAGTGCCGAAAACTGCTTCATCATCGCATAATTCATTGCTTTGACGAAATCCTCCCAGCTCTCAATGCGGGACAGATCCAAGCGTTTGGGGTCATACCCGTACTTTCGCATCACATCAGATGCCTTGTACATGACATCGGAATACTGAATGATGTCCCAATACGGCGGATGCCAGAATACGAATTGCGGCCGCTCAGGAATATCGCAGTTCATAATGTCGAACCCGCTATGCAGGTCATAAAGATGACTGCGGATACCGGCTTTATCAGCCGCCGCTTTGGTTGTGCCGCTTCCGCACATATAATCGCAGATCTCTTTGGGCTTAAAGAACCCGATAAGGTCTTCAATCAGTTTGGGGGAGCAGTTCCCACGGTATCGGTTATTGCCGCCTTCGCCGCGCTCCGGGTAGGAAACGATGCTGGTAAGCGGTTTACGATTACTGGCTTCTTCTTTCACAATAAACCCTCCCGATATCAGCATTTGACTTAGCTTGAATTTCTGCAACCTTGGTTAGAATTTCTTTTAATTCCGGCGAGAAATAAGCATACTCCCGGAGGACACGGGCGGCATCATAATTGCATTGATTCATCAGCACAACATATGCATCGCCGTCTGCAACTGTACAGCCTCCGATTTTCTTGCCCGCATAGTAGCAAGCCGAATCATATTTGTTTTTTCTTCCTACCATATTATCCGCCTTTCACTATCCACCGTTTTCGGTGCATGTTCTAGCAAAGCCTGTATTTTGGAAGAAGACCGGAAGCATAGTTCGGCTAAGCATATACAATACCCGCAGGTGCGCCAGGGTTTAATGCTCATTTGGACTCACCTCCGGGTTCAATTTCTGCGGATTCCGTGCCGGAATGCGTATTTCTAGCCAAATACTCACACAGCAGCGCGTGCGCAGCCTCTGAAACAGCTTCCCAGTAGCACTCCCAATAGGTATCACTCAGTCCTTTATCGATCATGTTTGGAATCCGTACATCCGCAAGATACCTCTGATAATCTTTCTCAGATAACCCGCTGACTTCTTCCCATTCTTCGACTTGAGAAGCAAAGTCCTCATACCGGGATGCGTCTAAGTAGGCTCGTCCAACATCACCGATGATCGAAGGTGTCAGAATCACATCGCGTTCTTCCAGAGAAATGGCATAATGGCTTTCACAGTGGAATCCATCCAGCCACCCTTCATAGGAGTTTTCCGATATCTCTGTCTGGTATTCCGGTGTATTGACCCAGTCCGAAAGGCAGCCGGAGTCGATTTCTTTCCCGAGCGCTTCATTGAACCTTGCCCTTGCTTCCAACGGATCTGAGTAAATACTGGACGAATGTCCGGTATCACCGTTGGCAGCCCAATCCTCACTCAGTATGTAGAGCTTGATGGACTTCTTTGACTGACCGGGAACAGTAATCATTTCCGGAGCCATAATGACCATATCAAAACAGATGTCATCCAGTGTTTTTTGCGTGTCATACAGGTCCGAGAACACAGCTTCCACTTTCGCAATGTCCGTCGGTAATGCCGGAGGCTCAAAGGAGCAGTAGATGTCCGGAGTATCGTTTTCGGTTTCTTTGTCGTCGCCGTCGCGGATCTCAAGGATAGATCCGATAAGGCCGGCGTATTCGCTTTGGTCGCTGCAGATGATCACATCACCGACACGGTATGTGATGCCATTATATAAAAATTCGGCACCAGACTTGTTTATAAGCATATGAGCACCTCCTTAAATGTGATAGTCTACGGAAACGAGAACATCTTCACCGTCAAGATCATCGATATAGGTATCGATCTGATCGTGCCAGATACCGCTCTCTTTTCCGATGCTGATGTCATTTTTGCTGAGCCATTCGTCTGCATCGACGATATCAGATACGCCGATGGGATACTTCCACGATTTCGGTATTCCTATGCGGGCATGGTATTCGTCCAAGGTTTCACCGTTTGCGTAGGCGCACTCGCCATAGCAAAAGATTCCGTTTGCTCGAATCTCACCATAATACCCATCGGGGAGATTGCCACTTTGGAAGGCCTCCTTGAGCTTATTGTATCGCTCAGTATCCTGAGCAATATACCAGCTCCGCATAATATCCCAGCAGATGTCTTTTTTTCTTGCTGCCGAAACCCACATATATCCTTCGGGCGCAGGGTATTTTTTGCTGTAGTTGCCCCAGCTTCTTTCCCCGAAAGAGTATTCCGTACAGTCTGCTTTTACAAGGAAAGTCACCGGCCATCTTCCGCCGATCTGATACCAGTCCCACATGGCATTGGGATTGCAATAAAAGCCGTATCCCTTTTCTTCCTCGTTGTACTCATATCCGCGATAATCTTCGGCATATTTTTCAAAGGTCTTATACGCCTTCTGCCGAGGACAATTCGGCAGGTACTGTATTTTCCGGGATTGCTTCGTGCGTCTGGTATGATGGAGATGACCGACCTTGTTTTGACTGACCTTCCCGTCTACAATGCTGTACTTGCTGAAATACGGATAACTTCCGCATTCGACGATCTTTCCGTTTGGAAGTTTCAGACAGTCTACGGACTTTGCGTAGTCGGCTTTCAGTTCCTCGGTCATATCAGCAAATTCCTTGTATTCTTCCGGCGGTTCGGTACTGTATGGCGTCATAACTTCTTCTACTGCGCCCACCAGTTGGCGTGCGAAATTCGTTGTCCTTCCCATAAGAGAGCACAGAGTCAGTTCCGCCATAATGTCCTTAGCCAAATCATCTTTTCTGGCCTGCAGCAATTCGATGGATTGTTCGACCGCAGCATTTTCGTGCGAATCTTCTTCCACAGTCGGCATGTTCACGGTCACCAGTGTTTTGAAATGCATAATGATGTTCCTTTCTGAAAAACAGATGGGCAACCGTGTGTCATCACCAGCTGCCCATCGTTTTGTTATATCTTGATGTGTTTATACCCGAATATGACGCTTGACCACACCGGTCAGCTTCGTGGGCAGTTGATTTAAGTCAGTAATATCGAGGAAGGAATCTCCGTAGATCCTCTCAATATTCTGCTTATCGTTGCCGATTGCGGCGGCAACAAAGAGTATGCCTTTGCGTTGATATTCCTGCTTGATCCCGCGCAGATCCTCCTCAGCGGCCGTGCCGCAGTAACCGGTATCGGCAGGTTGCCCGTCTGATACCAGGATAAGAAGCTTTACAGCCTCCGACCGCTTGGAAAGCGCCTCCGCTACATAGCGAAGTGCCGCTCCGTCGCGGTTGCTGCCGCGGGCGCTGATGTCCATCAGCCTGTACTTATCGTCATTGTCAAAACCGTTGAACTCGGCATAGGAGTAAAGCTCGACCGAATTTTTTCCGTCATAGCAATCAGTCGAGTGACCGTATACCATAACAGGGATCTCAAGGCTTTCACAAAAGTCGTATAGGATGATGGCTGCCGCTCTGGCATAAGTGCAGCGGTCGCAGGAGCACATGGAACCGGACTCATCCAAAAGAAGTCCTACAGCAAGCTCAGGGATTTCATTTGGCAGGTTGTTCTTATAGAACACCTTGCCGTCATTCCGGCATAAAGCGTGCGCATCCAGACGCCGCCCCATAATAAGGCCGGTCTGTTTGCCGCCGCGCCGGTTCTCCTTGAGCTGTCGCAAAAGACTTTTCTGGAGCTGGCGGGAAATGCTGATGAGCGGATTACAGATTGCATCGTATTGTTCCACAAGCTCCGGATCAACGGATGCAATGCGGTTCACGCGGATATTGACGCCGCTGTGGATATCTCCGTAGGAAATACTCTGTGCAGCTTCATTCAGTTCCCGTATGCGTTCGCTCTCCAACTCCTCGCAGGCAGCTTTTTCTGCCATGTTATCCAGGATCCGTTCGATATCCGAGGCAGCACGGTCATATTGTTCGCGCTGATACTCGGAATTTTTTGTGACAGAACCGCCGACAGTGGCGCTGACGCCGTCTGTCTGTTGGTGCGGAATTCTTCCTTTTTCGGATTCCGAGATTTGCTGCTTTCCGGTGCCGGAATCTCCGCCTCCTTGCTTTGCACTTTCTGAATTACCTGGTTGATTTAAAGTTTCTCCAGACCCAGATGTGTTTTCGTTGTTTTCCGACTCAGTCTGGGGAGAAGCGTTTTCGTCGTCAGACCCACTTTCAGACGCATCGGACCGTGTTTCCGCTCTTGCTGCAGCGGTCGCTGATTCACCGCCGTTGCCGGATGCCTCCGGAACAGGGGTGCTGGTTCCGCTGCCGACCTCAGATGTACCTGCAATGGAGCTGAGAATTTCAGAAAGCGTTTCCGCCACAGTGACTGTGCCGCCTGCAGCTTCCGCTTCTTCCTGATGCTCTTTGCAAACCTCACAGAAATCTTGAATGTACTCCCAACAACGGATCATTACGGTGTTGACGGCATTCAAGCGCTCCTTACCGGAACGGTTCATCAGGGCCTCATCAATGTCATCGATCAGGCCGAATACCGTCTTTATGCGCTCGTCTGTTTTCGGCTCGCCGCCGTATTTGATTCGACCGAATTTGGCGTAGGACAGCATGATTTGCAGGATACTTTCAAGAATATGCCCATCGTCGTCTGCTTCCTTGGCGATCAACTCTGTCACCGTATCGATCTCGTCAAAATGACGCTCGCGCAGCGTTTCCAAGCCGTAGCCGAGTGTACCGGGGAAGCTGTTCAGCATCCGATTTTCGATATACCCGTCTTCAATGATATTGGCAATGTTCGCTGCGATCTGGTGTACCATCTGCAGGTTCTTCGGGTCCTCCTTGACATATTCCCAGAACGCTTTCTCGTTCCGGGCATCCGCCGCCAGCTTTAAAGCCGGCGGGCGAGGATACCATTTGAAGCTGTCCAGATAGTTGTGATAGGTCTGAGCAGCGAGAAAGTCGGTAAAGAGTACATGCCCCAGCTCATGTGCAAACATACCGCACACGATCTGATACCGATTCTCACGGCCTTTGACCTTGGTCACCAATGGATGGCCCGTGTTGATGCGGATCTGCATATTGTCCGTTGCCGCAGTGAAGGCATCCTTGGGTTTCCAGTAGAGATTTACACGGACACGACGGTTGTAATGATACCGTCTGGTCTGTGCTGCTGCCAGATCCTCAAAATGCCCCGCCAACATACGGGAAGAAAAGAACTGCTTATCCGTGATTTTGCTGCGTTTCTCATTGAGGCGCTGTTTGACTAATTTATGATTCACCCTTGCCATTTAGGGTAGCCTCCTTTCTCTGGAATTGTTATGCCGATGCCTTATGCCGTTTCGGCGCAAAAATCGGCTCCAAAACCGTGCTGATCAGTGCTTCACGGTCAAGCTCGTCGGCGGTTGCCTTACTGATGATGGTATACAGCGCCGATTCGTAGACATCTCCGGTGATTTCACTGCTGATGATCCAGTCGATCAGACTGCGCATACCGTAGGAGCCATCCGTGATGCTGTTTTTGCGGCAATACTCCGCAAGGTCATTGACTACCTGCACCATCTTGGACACCTCATACTCATCCGTAGCTCCTGTGACCGACATAGCACGCTGCGCCATCACTTCAGGGCTCGGCAGCTCCACATCCCGTACCAGACTCATTCGGTCGAGCACGGACTGATTCATGCCACGGCAGCCTTCATAGCTCGTGTTGGTCGTTACAACTACGACGGCGTCGGGATGACGCTGGATAACCTCGCCGGTGGGCAGCGTGATAGAGCCGGATTGCTCCAAAAGAGAATTCAGACCCACCAGCACGCCCGGTTGGACGATAGTAGATGGTTCCTGTATCTCAATCACATAGCCGTGCTTGAGCGCCTTGATAAAGTCAGTCTCCACATAGCGATAGGTCTGTCCGCTGCTGCTTTTATCCTCCACGGTTCTGGAAAGCTCCCGTACCTTTTCCGTTACACGGTCAAGTACGATGCTCATGCAATCCTGTGAGGTAGCAGCGGCATTCTCCACGCCGGTCAGCGCCATATAGACACCTGCCGGATCGTAGTCCATATCGTCGAGGTCGGGCAGCTTCATCAGCTTTGAAACATTGGCATAGTTGATGCCGCCCATCTGCATCAGTGTTTCCCGTTCGGCGTCCAATTGGGCACTGCCCGTAGATCCGTCCGCAGAATCCGGAAAAATCATGCCGACAAAGTCGAAGATCTCCGTGTTGGCTGAGCAGGTGTATTTCATATACGGTAGACCGAGTCCTGCAGCAATGGCTTTTGCACCCATTGTCTTACCCGTACCTGCCGGTCCGCGCAGTAAGAAGTTACGCATCTGCATGGATTTGCCGGTCGTCGCCTTGGCGTGCTTGCAGATGTCTACAACTTCCTTCGGGATGATATACCACTCCGGAAGCTTTGGAATCAGCATCGCTTCCTGCGGGCTGAAAGTGCGCTTGTTCAGCACATACTGTCCCTCGAAATCCACATGGTCGATGGTTTCCGTTGCGGAATAAATCTGCGCCGGTCCGGTCTGAGCAAATATCTTGAATTCACCCGCCAGTACCGTAGTCGGTGTAAAACTGCCGGAATCCAGGTGCGTCTGAGATACACGCATCAGATTGCCTGCCTTATCTACATTGACCTTGATATGGGCAGCGCAGCTGTCATCCTTGATACGGCGATAGGCATTGTCGCACATAAGCGCCATGTATTCCGTAGCCTTATCCATATGGGGATAGCCGGCGTTCAGCTCGTCCTGGTAAGCCTCGAAGTTTTCTTTGAATTCATCGTCCTGCATCAGCATCGGGAACAGTGCCATCATAACGGCGGCTCCGTCACGGCCGCTGCTGTTGAGGGTGTAGTTTTCAAAGGTCTCCATATTGCTATCATAGACGCTCGCCAGCAAGGTGCCTGTATTGCTGTCGTACACAACAAGATGATAGGCATCCGCACTGACAGAGGATTTATACTCTGCCGCCGTGCGATGATCTATGATGCCGACAGCGCCCTCACCGGACCCGTCCATGCAATGGCAGACCGCATGGATCGCCTTGATCATCGCGCTGCAAAGGGTAGAAGTTGTCCCGTCGCCGTACTTGGAAGATACCTTGATCTTTTTGTTTGCAATGGTGTCAAACGGCGACGGCAGCCTTCTGCCGAAATTAAAAATGTTGTTGATGTATGTTGCCATACTTTACTCCCTTTCTGCACTCAGTGCGATAGATTGATTTTGATTCCCTCCGCAATACATACGGCATCTTCAAGCCCGGCTCGCTGCAATTCCAGGCAGACATTCTCCCAACTCTCACGGGTAGGAAGGTCGTCGGCCGTCAGGATGATTTCGGTCAATCCCTGACCGATGGCATCATTGCACCGTGCATTCAGCTCAAAGATGTGAGACTCCGCCCATTCAAAGGCGATGAGCTCATAGTTTTCTTTTGGTTGCTCTGTGGCAGGAGCTTCCGTCCGTTCCTCAGACTCATCCGGGTTTTTCGGTATCTCCTGATACTGAAGGCCGATTACCTGAAGGTTCTGAATAATGACCTTTGCTTTGCGATAACCGCCGGCTCGGTTGAGCAGGATATAGACCTCCTCGCCGAGCTCGATCAATTCAAACGCATTCGGTGCTTCCCAGATCCACCGGGCATTCGGATACTCATTCAGCACAAGCGTTGTGATTCGGCTGGTAATGAGGGATTGCGCCAGCTTCCGCAGATCGCTTTCCGTCGGTGCCGGTATGGGGGCAGGAAGCAGCGGCTGCGGTTCTACCGGGTCAACACGATTACCGGATAGAAACAGCAGTCGGATCGCTGCAACAAAAATGCCGAGGATGATGAGCAGCAGGATCGGCCATAGTCTGCAGATGAATGTCAACAGAGCCAGCAGTCCCAAAATCATCAGTGCCTCATAGGCAATTTGCCGCTTTCGGTCTTTGTTGTTCATTGAGATGTCCTTTCTGAACGCAAAAAGGCGCACACAAGAAACCATACGGTCACTTATGTGCGCCTCTTATACGCCCGATTCAATTGTTGCCTCTCAGTTTTCGTCGAAGAAGGAATTGCCTCCGCCAAACGGCTCGTAGCCGGTAAAGCCGCCGCCGTTATTTGCGGGTGCGGCCGCTGCCGGTGCCGTCGCTGCTGCCGGATGTCCTTGCGCTTCATCGGTGTTCTGGTTATCCTTAGACTTACCTCCGCCGGAAGCATACTCAATATCATCCAGAATGATGACCATTGCGCTTTTCTTCTCGTGAGTCTGCTGGTCTTCCCAAACATCCTCGTCCAGACGGCCGATAAGATTGACAAAGGATCCATCCTTGAGCTGCATCTTTTTGATGCGCTCGCAAATCGGACCGAAGCCCTTAACTGCCAGATTGATCCACCGAGCATTATTCTCAGCGTTAGGGTCATAGACCTTCTTGCCGATCCGGAATCTCACCGCATCGCCTTTCTCGGAAAACTTGATGGCTGCTGCGCCGTCATATCCTCTCGATACGACGACCTGGGTTGCAAATACTTTTAACATAGGGTGCTCCTTTCTGCAGGGATCGCCTGCAACAAAAATATTTATTTCATCCCGCTTATCACGGGTAGAAACCGACAGAAACAAAAAAAGTGCCAACCAGCACATTGCGTGCTAATTGACACTTTGAAAACTCGGATTACTCGGATTTCTCGTAGGAAATCTTGAAACTTACAATGTAAGTATAGCATAATCCATCGAAATAGTCAATCCGTTTGGGAAAATTGCCCCGAAACCATCTTTTCAATCTCCGTTTTGGCAAAGTCCAAGGCAACCATTGCCCTCAGCGCATCGAAACGAAGTGTTCCGTCTGCATTCCCGTTTTCCTCGACCAGGCTGTGTATTTCCTCCAGTAAGCCGAGTATTCTGTCTCTGTCTGTCATAGTCAGGCCCCTTTTCTTATTTCAACAGCATAGTAACCGTAGATCAGATATGCTCCGTCACGGCTGTACACCGGTGTCTTCTCCGATAAGTATATAGTCACAGTATCTCCCACACTGAGGCGCTTTATCCTTTCGTGTATGGAAACGGTCAAAAGCCTCGGCGCTTCCTCTTCATACTCAAGCGTCAGACTTTTTATGCGCTTTCGTATCGCAGTCGTTTCCACCTGGACACAGGTACCGCTTACCGAAATATAATCTCCCCTGATACAAGTATAAAACAGCCGTAAGGCATTTACAATAAAGAATCCGGCAAAGAGCAAACAGGGGAGGAAAAGGTACACATCCCAAAAGCCGAACAGCGCAATAAAGAAGAGAAGCACAAATACGATTGCTACGGCAAAACGCTGGATCACCTGCTGCTGCAATGGCTCAGGGAGTTGCTTGAACCTTTCCTTCATCCGATTTCACCTCACAATACGAGCACTAATTTCTTTTTCAACAGCCGCATCAGACTCTGCACAACGGCATCGCGGCATTTTGCTGTTTCCATTTGATTTTCAAGGAGATTGTCTGCAATCGTATCGACCGTATAGATCCGTTCAATCAGTTTCTGCCGGTTATCCGTATACAGAAGGTCCTGCGTGGGCTTGATCCCGTTTTCTATGAGATATACAAGCTCTGCTACGGTCAGGCGAACACCGGCATTCTTCAGCCACTGCAATATTTCTTTATCCATAGCCATGAGCACGGATGTCTTGGCAGTGTCTGCCGGACAGAAGATGCACCTGGATGCAATCCGATAACGGGAAAGCTCATCATTGTCCGTTTCGGTTTCCACAAGCCCCAGCTTTTGCAGATAAGTGACTGAGGTCTCATTGCGCCCGAGAGCTTCCGCAAAATTGAAGCGGCCATTCAGCCATGCTGCTGCGGCATTTCCTGTGAGTTCAAATTTTTGACCGCCGTACAAAACGAATAGAAGCTGTTCCGTAGAGCCTTTCTGCACAATTCCTTTGGATAAATAAATCATCTCTGCCACCTCGCATGCTTTTTACTTACATTACACGGGCGGCGCACCGGATTTACAACTATCAAACGAAATACAGCATCAGTACGCAGAGTCCAATCACAACGAGCACACCGACTGCCAAGATAATAATCTTTTTTACCGGGGCAGAGTCAGTTTCAAAGCGCTCCTTGCCGTGATCGACCGGTAGAAGATCCTCATAGTATCCGTCATAGCCGTCATTGTACGCTTTCCGGAGCTCAGCATCGGTCACGACCGAGGATTTATGCTTTTTCTTTTTGCCCGCAGACGATTTTTTCACCGGCGTTGACTTCTCCGGCTTCTCCTTCTTGGCCGGTAATGCTTTTCCGCATTCAGCGCAAAAGGAAACGGCGCCGTCTGGAATATCGGCGCCGCAGTAGGGACAGTATTTCATTTTCACACGCTCCTTTTTTGCATAATAAAAGTGGGCTCTTGCTACAGGCCCACTGATTGACGGTATTATTATAACATCTTTTCATTTCCGTGTCATCGGCTTTTCTGTGCCATTTTTTCGCCATTTAATAGGCGGCAAAAGGACGCAACGAGTCTGAAACAAATGAGTATTTTGATTTACTATACTTATGGAAAAAGGCGGCAAGGATTTTACTCCCTGCCGCCCGAACCACATTAGAACATCTGAACAGAAGAACTGTCCGGTTCTTTATGGTTTTCACTGTACTGTCCCTGCTTCTGTGCAGGTTGACTTAAGTTTTGCTGATACCACGATGCGAGCCAGCACTGATAATGCATCCTTGTTATCAGGAACATCTCACTCAACGACTCAAAGCTCATCATGACTGCCACATGGTTTTCCGGCTTATTACCGAATTTCGGAACGATCAATCCCTTTTCGTTGGTTTCGCCGGGGCCGCTGTCGGCAACAAAGAGGAAATCTGCTTTGTTGGCCGGTACCAGCTGCGCCACACGGGAAAGGCTTTTCCCGTCCGGCCTTGCCCGACCGATGGCTCTAAGCTTTTCGGCAGATGTGCCGCCCAGGCATTGATACAACGGCGTATTATCGCCGTTTTTCTTTTTGCTTTGCAGCATATACCGCAGCTCACCGCAATCCAGCTTCCGGCACAGCTCCAGAAACTCATCCACAGCAATATAGATATGGACATTGTTCGTCTGGCGCTGGCCGGCCGGCTTCGACTGATCATAAGCGGAAAAGGCCAGATGGATTCTGCCGATAGAGAAGCTGTCATTCAGGCTTTCCACAAAACAGTTCCGGGCATCTTTGCGAATGATCTGAAATTGATTTCGGTCTTCACGCATGGTTTACACCATCCTTCGATGTTGGCATCATTTTCATAAGATTAAGGATTTTTTCAGAGTTCTCCTCAAATTGAGGGAGAAAATCCTTACTCGTGTCGTATTCCAGATAGAGCTCCACGAAAGTTGCCGTCCATGCGAATTCCATTGTTTGATCGCTGCATACCTTTTCCGCCTTACGGAAAATCGAGCCGAGTTGAAAAATCTTTTGATGCCACAGCTTAAAGAACTCATCTTCAACAGGAATGCCAAATTCACTCAGCCACTCTCTTACGGTGTGCGTTTCGGCATTATCGCCGCAGCCGGGATTGGTGAAAACATACTGTATTTCTCCAATCTTTGCGTTAACTGTTTTTGCAGCTTTATGATCCACGGTAACGCACCGCCCGATTGGAAACATTGCGCAAACTCCCGGTTTGGCCTTATGAACACTGCACTTACGATCCTTTAAAAGCGGGCACCGTTTAATTGAGCCACGAGGCTTCAGTCGAACGATTGGTATCCGCGAGTCATGTCCTACATAGGTCTCGCAGTATTGATCAAACAGTTCTTTCGGTGTGATTTGTAATTCTTTTGCCATGCAGTACATGTCTCGGGGTGTCAGTAGAATGTCCTCGCGGTTGATGCAGCACTTGCCGCACATGGTGCAATGAAACCGAAAGGGTTCGTCCACTCCGATTTTCATGCTGTCAAAATTGTCTACGATTTCTTTTAGCCTTTTATCCATTGATATTACCTCCCAAAATAGATGGGGGCGCCGCAAGACGACGCCTCTTTGTTGTGTCATACTGACCTGTTAGTCAAGCACCTCCTGACGGCTTTTCAGCTCGCCAAGCGGAAAACGCTGACTGCCGATTTTAATAAAATCATTGGTTTCGGGAGCATCCTTCACTCCGAGTATCCAGAAACTGTCCTCGGCAAGATGCAGGCATTCCCAGTCATACCCGAGATTCCTGCGAAGTAGGAGTTGGCTCACAGTCATACTGAGTGAACTGACGCTGTCGGCATGATCCTCCTCCGGTGGAAGCGACAAATCGCGCTGACTATCCGTTGCATCAAGAGCTTCAAGGATACGGTGCAGGTCGGATAAGGGAAGCCTCTCCAAAGGGAAGCTGATATCCCAGTAGGTATCGTCATCGGATTTTGCCATACAGAAAACATCTTTGCCAATGATTTTTCGGAGTTCTGTCCGGACCATTTCCGCAACCTCCGCCCAGGTTAGTTTTATTACTTTTGAACTCATGGTTCATTATTCCTTTCTGCCATATATGGCGCGTAATATTTGGTTTCATCCTCGTCTGAGGCATAGGTGCCGATGCAGATCTGCGCACCTTCATCCCGTTCGGAATTGTATTCTGCAAAGCAGAGCAGTTCGGAAGCTTTTCCGCCATCGCAATCCCAATAGATATTGATGGCAGGAAAGTGGTCGTCCTCATAGACAACGGCCCGAAGGTAGCTTCCGTCCGGGAGGGCAAGTGCAATTGTCGGCTCCAAAGGGCTATCGTTGTCGAACTCGTTTGTATCCGTCAATGAAAAACGATGTTTTCCGAGCGACGGCTTTCTGAACCGCCTTTTGGCTTTGTCCAATTCGGATTGCAGCGCTGAAAAGATGTATGCTGCCTGTGTATCCGTGTACTCATATACGCCCGTTCCGGAGCAATTTCCAAGCAAGCGGATCATCTTAATGATCTTATTCACCCGTGCATCTGCCACTCGGCGGAAACGGTCAGCCTTGGATTCTTTCATATGGTGCCGCCTCCGTTCTGTATATGCTCAATCTGAAACGCGATTTCTGCGAAGAACTTGGCATTGTCATCCAGATACAGCTGCGCTGCCTTTTCCGTTCCGAATTTCCGAACAGAGGCTGCTGTCGGCGGAATCTTTCGAGCAAACCAGATGCGTCGGCTGCTGCGTTTGACGAAGAAACCCTGAGCAGCTCGGAGTACATAGTATTCAGTCAGATCGTTGTGGTTCAATAAGTCGTTTTTGCGCCGTGTTGGCGGATGTGTCACGGTTCGGTCATCCCAGAAGGACACCGAGATTGGGTTCCCATCCAGATCATTTAGCTTGTCGAGCAATTTTTCCGTTGTGTAAACAACATGCTTTTTCCAAATTGGCTCCGTATACTCAACTACAACAACGGTATTACCGCATGCCCTGTATTCCTCCACGGTGTGTGCCGTTTTCATCCCATTCATGATCCAGCGGCCAAATTCACCTACACCAAAGGAACGGTTTCGGCTTTTCCTTATTCCGTCGCGGTTATCGCTGTTTGCCGCTTCGTACACCGCTGCAATTTGCCGGATTTCCTCTTCGGTGAAAAGCTGGCGGCCGTGAAAGGTGTAATTCAAAACCGACCAATGCTTTTCCGGGACCTCCCGACCGTGGGCGTCAAAATCGAAGCAATTGGACGAACCGTGATTGACAACCGGTATGAAGCGATCGCCTACACGGATAAAAGCTCTGTCATAGTAGATCTCGCTGCTCATGCCGATACCTCCTGTTTCACATGCAGGCGGTAGTTGGTATTGACAGTTTCAAAGCAAATTTCCTGTGCAGAGATCTTCTTGGTCCGCAGGACGGTACTTGTTCTGCGCATACCGTCTGCTTCACGGATAAATGCAACTTCGCCGACTTCGATTGGATAAATCAGGCTGCCGGTAAGCTCGATGTTCTTTTTGTGTGGATTCATCCCAATGTCCTCCTTATAAAAATCTGATTTCAATTGCGGTGATCTCTCCGCCCTGCTCATAGGCATACACGCCATAGCAGCCATCACCATACCCGGACGAGCTATAAAAGCCCTCTTTGATCAGCCAGGCATCGCCATGCCGGACTCGTTCACAGAAAGCGGCCCATTCGTCGTCGGTATAATCCGGTTTGTTATGAAAGAAGCCTGCCAGTCCGGCGTCTACACCGATACTGCCGATCTCTTTCATATCCTTCTGACACGGAATTACGCCGTCAAGATATATCCCGATGATCCCGATCACATCGTAGCAATACGGTTCACCGTTATCGAATGTGCCCTTGTTCTTGTGATGCCACGCTATGCAGGTATACACACCATTTCTGATCTTCACATCTGTCATGCGGCACCACACATCCCGGTTATAACACGGGTCTGTAATATCGACGCTTCCGTGAAAATCCATCGTTCCGATTTTCTTTCGTCTCATTTCTGAGCTCCTTCCCGAAAAAATATGGCGGAGCAGGAAAGACCCACTCCGCCACGTTTTGCTGAGATCATTCAGCGAGCATATTTTCAAATTCCTGTTCTGTCAGAGTCTTCACACCGAGCTGCTGCGCCTTTGCAAGCTTGCTGCCGGCCTTTTCTCCCACGATCAGGTAATCCGTGTTTTTGCTGACGGACGAACCGGGCTTCGCGCCCAGCTCCAGAAGTCGCATCTGGATGCCGTCACGGGTGTAATTCTCCAGCTTCCCCGTTGCAACAACGGTTTTGCCATAGAAGGGATTGGTTGTATTTGTGGACATATTTGTTGTCTCCTTTTCAAAAATAATTTTGTCGAGCAGCGGACGCCAAAGCTTCGCTTCTTCCTCATCCGCATACCATTTGTAAATGTTGTTGTGCATTGTTTTTCCAAAGTTCGGAAGCTGCGTAAAATCAAAGCCGCCTTGGATTGCGGATTCAAAGGCTTCCCATGAGCCGCCGAAATAGCGGTCCAGATCACGGCCGGCATGTCTGCCGACCATCGGGATGCCAAGACCGGCAATAAACTTCGCCAGCGTACAATGTCGGCTCTTTTCGATGGATTCCTGAAGACGCTCATAGGATTTCACGCCGAAGCCATCAGTCTGGATGATATCCTCCCGGTGCTGTTCCAGTTTGTACAGATCTCCGAAGTTTTTGATCCAGCCATGACCGATAAACTTCTCCAACGTTGTGGCGGAGAGACCCTCGATATTCATGCGGGTCTTTTCGCAGAAATGGTCGAACTTCTGAACCAGCTTGGCTGCACAAGATGGATTCTCGCAAAACAACTGCTTGCTTCCTCCCGGCAGGGTATGGAATGTGAGCCTTGAACCGCAGCAGGGGCAGGTATGCGGATAATCCAATTCTCCGCTTTTGGTCCTGTTCTCTGCAATCTGCGGAATGATTTTGTTTGCCTTATAGACCATAAGCTTGTCGCCGATACCCAAAGCCAGATTCTTATAGATGGTGAAGTTATGCACATAGGCGCGGCTCACCATCGTCCCGTCAATCTCCACAGGCTTAAAAGTCGCTGTCAGACTGACCATTCCGGTTCTGGTCACGGCAACATCCAATCCGGTACACTCCGTTTCATAGAGTTCGTCTTCCCATTTGAGTGCCATCAGTCGGTTTTCATGATGTCCGGTGGCGCCAAGGCTCCGACCGTAGACAAGATTGTCATATTCCATAATCACACCGTCTACGGGGTAGCCATACTCAGCAGGTTTGAAATCTGCAATCAGCTCACGAAGCTCATCTGCATCATGGGTATCCGTATATACATACGGAACTACATCAAACCCATTTTCTGCAAGGAATTGTAGCTGGGCAGTTTTGCTCTGTTCTTCGATGGAATCGCTGATCAGGTCAAAAGCAAAGAACTCCAGATACCGCTTCCCAGACTCACGGGCATCCAGCATTCTTACGCTGCCGGCCGCCAGATTTCTGGGGTGGGAATATGGCTCGCTCAGACTGAGATTGATCTTTTCAAAGTGCGCCCAGGAAATGACGCCTTCACCTCGCACCTCAAATTTGTCTGCGCAGGGAATGCACATTGGCACATTCATAAAAGTGCGGACGGTATGCGTCACATCCTCGCCGATAATGCCCTCGCGTCCTCGGGTGATTGCCTGCTTGAACTCTCCGCCTTCGTAGCGGAGGACAAGTGTCAGGCCATCCAGTTTCCACGAAAGCACCACAGGCCTGCCGTTTGCAAACCGAAGCATCTCATCAACGGACTTTGTTTTATCCGCTGAGAGCATCGGCTTAGTATGGCGCACCGGCGTCAGTTCTTTCAGGATCTCTCCGGAAACAGTCTGAGTGGGTGACCCGGAAAGGATCAAACCGGTTGTTGTTTCCAGTTCCTTCAGTTCATCAACCAGCAGATCATATTCACGGTCCGTCATTGTGGGATTATCGTCCCGGTAATACGCAACATCTGCCGCCTTGATGCGATCGATCAGTTCACGCATATGCTGCATTAGATTTTGATTCGTACTCATGTACAGTCTTTCCTCCTTGTATTTTGTTTTATGGGCATCAGTGTTGTCCATTCGCAGGTTCCACAGCACATCTTTTTTCACTCCACATCGTCGAAAAGGGTACCAATGCATACGGCGTATACCATCTGTCCCACTCTTCCATCGTCAGGGTGTTTCCGTGAATGACCATGGCAGGGATTTCATACAGACTCAGTTGGATATAGGTCATCCAAACGCAGCGAATGTCAATATCCTGCGCCACAAAGAATGTATTGTGACGATAGTCAAATTTCTTACGCTGCATTGCCCAAATGGCACCGATAACCATTGTTCCCGAGCCGCAGGTCGGCTCGTTAATGGTAATCGGACCATCCTTAACTGAAAGCTCGTCCGATGGAAGCGTTATTTGTGCCATGAAACGGCAGATATCGTCCGGCGTGAAGTATTGCCCGTTCCACTCGTTATTCAGATTCAGCTCGTGATAGACTCCCCCAAGAATGTCGCAGGGATCATCTCGATACTCACGGACAGTCAAGAACAGCAACGCCAACATCCGCGCATATGACGATAAAAGTTCCGGCGTCATAGTCGACGCCATCTCCTGATATCGCTGCTCTCGCTTTTCGGCATTTTCCGGGTCGGTCTGGGCGGCAAGGCTGTTTGCGGTAATCTCCAGGAATGTGGTAAACACCGTGTTCAGTCCTTGTGACTGCGCCAGAGATCGTATCTCGGAAATCAGTTCTTTTCTATGCTCACTGTTTCTCATCAACATGGCCGTCCTCCTGAATACAGTTTTTAGGCGGAGAAAACTCTAGGTTTCTCCCGTTATCAACGAATTCCATTTCCGAAATGGTGATTTGAGGCTCGGAGATGGTATCGGAATATAACCCGATATCTGTAATAACCATACTGCGCAGCTCGTCGAGCCTTCCGTTGGCAGGCTCTTCACCAAAATATACGCCCTTGTATTTGGCACCAAAGCCATCAGGATTGCGGTATATTTCGCTTTCATCCCAGTTTAGGGATGCGCTTTCGCCCGATGTCAGTCTGACCTCGATATAATCGATAAACAGATCCGGTATGGAGGTTTTCGCCTCAAGGTAAAGAGTCAAACTCATCACCTCCGGTCCCGTTTTGCTCCTGCTGCTCCCATTCGGTTTCCGCAATAAATTCGCGGACTTCATACAGACTCAAGGCGATATAGACGCACAACATCAACATGCCGGAAAGCGCCTCAAAAAGAAGCCCGAGTTCAATTGCCATAATGATGGTTGCTACCCCAAGTGGGATAATGATTACTGCCATAGCAAGCATAGCAACAAAAATAATTCGAGAAAGTATTCTCAAGTCAGATCACTCCTTTATTGGATTTTGTATATAGTTACGGCAAGCCATAAGGCTCCCCGAGAAAAAAGGTTGGGGGAACCTTACGGCTCCGATCTATATAAAAAAGCACCCAAAGAATGAATTTACACATTCTCTGAGTGCTTTGTTGCCCAACGGCCAGGATGAAATTGTAAACACAGAGGGAGGCCCCTCTGTGTCCGTCCGGTTCTGTGCTTCCCGTTAGAAAGCATAAAAAAGTGCCTGAAAGATGTTCTCTCAGACACTGTGTAACCTGAAAACTATAACTGCAAAAATGCAATCAATGAAACTTACAATGAAATTATAGCAGAAAACGAGGCGGATTTCAAGTAGTTTTCCAGATTTCAATCTGTCCCACAAGGAGTTTCGCCAAACTCCTTGAAAAAGTCGTCTACAACGACTATAATAGATATCGCGTGATTCGTTGGGAGGTTTGGAAATGGAAGAAGCATCAAAAGCTAAGCACTATATTGCCGTTAATGCTGGTGGACGGTATCCGCTATTGAAAACCGCCCAAGATTACACGGAATATTTCCATGAGGCATTATCCTTCTCTGATCTGTATGAAACCTACCGATACATAGAAAAACACGGGCTTGAAAAAATCGCAACCGTCATAACCCGAATGATTTGACCGCATTGTCTGCGGTCTTTTATTTTATGCCATATAACAAAGCAGTCTACTTCATACGGCCGATCAGTACAAAGCGGGCGTTATTAAACTCATAACTGCAGGTGGACAATGTTATAACTCGGTCTTCAGCCGTTGGTATCACTTCGCTATTGAACCAAGAGCGGCCAACAGTTTCATTCAGCCAATCGACATATTCGTCCTCCGTTGCAAATGTTACTTTCCAAGCGGTTTCGTCATCGGCGCCGGCAACATAGCCCGCAAAAAACTCAATCCGGTAATTCTCTGTTGGGGTCAAAATCATTCCCGTTGTATGGTTCTCATAGAAAGTCTGATCTTTATATTTTGCGATATCCGAAAACATCGTACCATTCTTCATATGATGGCCATACAAAACACTGTGTCGGTCTGACAAATCGGGATTGACACGCGAGTCTAAAAAGATGCAGCCGGCACCGTTCCATTCTCCGCCAAACAAATGCTTCAGATAGAAGCTGTTGTCATGCCCTTGTACAACAGGGTAGTCGATCTCTGTTCCGTCAATTCTGATCCATGCAACGCAATCAGAATTGATGCTCTCCAGAGCTGCAAAGTCTACCACCGGCCATGCGATTGCATTTTCCGACATTTCATCCTGCTCGGGTTTGCTTTCTTCAGGCATAGGTTCCGTTTGCGTTTCCTTTATATAGGCTTCCAAGACGGAATAAGAATCGGCACCCTCACGATACTCAGAATGCTCTTGATAAATTCGGTGTGCTGCATATACCATTACGGCTGCTGAAATCAGAACAAGCGCCGTGCGTAAAACATTTTTTCTCATAGTGTCTCAAAGCTTATTGGCTTTTTCCTTCATCTGCTTTGCGGATGGATTGCTGTAAATCAGTGTAGTCTGCACATTGCTATGTCCGGCCTGGTTGGCTACCTCATGGATCGAATAGCCATTCTCCAAAGCGTTGGAGCAGAAAAAGTGTCGGAGTGTCTTCGGCGTGATTGTATCAGAGTATTTGTTGAATATTTGATTGATCCGAGACGCCGAAAGCTTCGCACACTGTCGACTGGCAAATAAGTAGGGGCTGTCTGCGTTACGCTCCTTCAGGTACTCCCGAATGGCTGTAGCGATCCGGTCATTGATATAAACAAGCCTCTGTTTGTCCCCCTTGCCGATGACGCGGATCTCCTTTGCAACGAGATCTACCTGATTAAGTTTCAGATCGACACACTCGCTGCGGCGCAGACCTGCATAGACCAGTAAGGTCACGATTGCAAAGTCCCGTTTGCTTCCGCTTTCCAACATCCTCTGCCGAAACGCCTCTACCTCTTTTTTATCAACGGAGCATGGGCTGGCATATTGGATCTGTACCTTCATGAAGTCACTGTCCAAAACTGCCATGTCTGACTGCCGACCACTCTGTACCAGATACTTGTTTAAGCAGCGCAGCGCCGACAGGTGGTTGTTGACAGACTTCGGACTATAGCCTCGGATATTGCGCATATAAGAGATGTACTCCAAAACATTGGAACGGTAGAGTTCCTTTGGCTCGGACCCGAAGCTGTCCCGGCACCAGCTAAAATACATTCGGATGTTACGGCAATATGTCAAAGCAGTATTTTCGGATTTTCCGATGCGTCTCAGATACTCCTCAAATTCTTTCATATACGATCGCCTCCTATCCCTATTACACGAGGGAAAGGATGCGTTTACAACCGTTTTGATTATGTATAACTGCGTGTGGGCAAATTGACATTTGATTATGTTTAACTCGCCGTTGAAAAAAGCTGCGCCCGGGTGGCTCAGTTCGCCATAATTAGCATTATGTTGAGGTGATAGCTCTCATACTCTAATGGCCGGACGGCGGTGTCAAAATTAAAATTTGAGTCTTTTTAGAGAATCCTCTTGATATTATTCCGCATACCGAATATAATATATAATAACGGCCGAAAGGAATATTGGGGAATATGAAGTTTATCACTACGACCGAGGCAGGCAAAAAGTGGGGTCTGTCATCCCGCCGTATAGGTGTTCTGTGTAGCGAAGGGAGAATTGCCGGTGTGCAAAAGGTCGCAAATACCTGGTTGATTCCGGAGGATGCTGAAAGGCCAACAGATGCTCGCATCAGAAGCGGCAAATACATCAAGGCAAACCATACGGAGGGGAAATAAATGGTTGACATTGTTTCTATATTGCAATCGCACGAACGCGTGAACATTGAAGTTAAAGCCGCTAAAGGAGGAATCCCGAATAGTATTTGGGAAACCTACTCTTCATTTGCCAACACCTTCGGTGGTACGATTATTCTCGGCATCGAAGAAGATAAGGTCACGAAAGAGTTTATTCCGTGTGGCGTAGTAAATCCGCAGCAGATGCTTTCTGATATCTGGAACACACTGAACAACAGTCAAAAAATCAGCACCAATATCCTTCTGGAGCATCATGTATACAGTTTGGAATACAACGGAATGCACTTCATCATAATGGAGGTTCCGCGTGCGGATCGCCGAGACAAACCTGTATTTGTCGGTCAGGATATGTTCAAGGGTACCTTCCGCAGAAACCATGAGGGAGACTATCGCTGCTCTGGTGCAGAAGTGAAGGCCATGCTGCGTGACCAGGCCGACACACCGCAGGACGCGCTGATGTTGGAAAACCTCCTGAACAGTGATTTGAATCCGGAATCGATCCGCCGTTACCGCATCATGTTTAATAATTTGAAGCCAGGTCATATTTGGTCAAAACTTGATGACGAGGAATTTCTTCTGAAAATCGGAGCAGCAAGGAAGGGACAGCACGACGGAAAGGTGCACCCTACACTGGCGGGTTTGTTGTTCTTCGGTGATTATATTACTATCACGAACGAGTTGCCTCAGTATTTCCTCGACTACAGAGAGCGCTTGTCAAACGATACCCGTTGGTCTGACCGTGTCTGCTCCAATGATAGTAATTGGAGTGGCAATATCTTTGATTTCTACTTCAAAATAATAGATCGTCTGACTGCTGATGTGAAACGCCCGTTTGCATTAGACTCGGATTTACAGCGCATAGATGACACTCCGGTGCACAAAGCGCTTCGTGAGTGCCTTGCCAATGCATTGATCCATGCGGACTATTATGGTCGCCGCGGAATCGTGATTGACAAAGAGTTCCGTAAGATATCCATCTCAAATCCCGGCACATTTCGTATCAGCGTTGATGAAGCCATTGCGGGTGGTATCAGTGATGCCCGCAACGGTCGGATCTTTAATATGTTCTCCCTTATCAATGTTGGCGAGCGCTCAGGTACTGGTCTGTGTGATGTCTATAATATTTGGGAAGAAAGCGGATTTAGGCGACCTGAACTGGTCGAAACTGTAGATCCGGATCGTATCACCCTCACTTTGGAAATCAAACTTGATAACGCGGGCAAAAACGATGGAGAAAATGATGGAGAAAATGATGGAGAAACAGTTAACGAATATGCAGATCTGAACAAAACCCAGCGCCGTGTTTACGAAGAAATCAAGAAAGGTCCCACGGCTCCTGCTGAAGATATTGCCAAGTTGCTCGGTGTTTCCAGGCCAACCATTGAACGTGCAATATCCGTTCTAAAGAAAAAAGGCTATATTATACGGGACGGAGGGGCAAAGGGCGGAAAATGGATTCCTCAAAAATAAAAAAGGGGGCGATGAGATGCCAAAGCGATATAAAGAAGCTCGGTTGATGCATAAAGCCAAATTAACCGAAATGGCTACAAAGCTCGGTGTCTCACAGCCCACCCTAAGCGCTTGGGAGAGCGAGCGAAAATCTGCTCCGGTTGAAGCCGTTATTAAAATGGCGACACTATATGGCGTAACAACAGATTATTTACTTGGTTTAGACGATACCGTTTCCGTAATGCCGGGGCAGCCCATTTCGGTACAATGCCTAAAGCTATTCCACGAAAAGCCGGTTTGGTCCTCTGATCACGGCTGGATGTTAGTAAATGCAATAAATGAAACTCTGTGTACCGCTGACGGAAATACACTTTCATTTACAGAGGCCGACAAACTATTTACAGCCGCTGCACCTTTTGCAGAAGCTGTCTATCCATCGGGAAATCCACTGCCGGTAGCAGCTCTCGCAGAGCATACACTTCTTTGGGTTGAACCGATTTCCGTAGATGAGTACCTCAAAAATGAACTCAGAGGTTACTACCATGTTAAACAGCAATATGTAGAGAACGATGCCGGCAATCGTTTCTTATTTAATTCCTACGGTGTCAAGTGGCTCGCCTTTGAATACCAGTCGGAATAAACAGTCTCAATAACACGGAAAGCCTATGGGGATAAGTTCTCCATAGGCTTTTCTTATGGTGCCTGTTTTAAAAAGGAGATAATAACATACTTATCTGCACCATACATTTTCTTTCCGTACAGATATTCCGCCATATCTGAAAGTTCCCGCGCGGTATATGCCTCCAAATCGAGGCTGGCTACAACCTTCTTCGCATCAGCCAACAAAGCTCTGCAGCTACGCATATCGGATATGTACTCGCACCCAAGCTTATCACGCACCGTTTCAAACAGATCCATATGGTGATTCGATAGAAGGATATATTTTCTGTGCTTCCTTGCATAACGCACGGAAAGAGCAACAACATAATGAGAAAACACAAATAGTCATTTCCAATCGGGTTATGTTGTATGGCCTTGGTCACTAATGTCAGCGCCATAAGGAGCGCAGCAAGGATAATCTGGTAAAGCCGCAAAGACATTTTGTTCTGCAGAAGGGAAACCATGCAGCATAATAGAAGCGCAATCGTAAAAAATGAAATTCCGCCGTTATACATCTTGAGCAGAGGGCTCCACGGGAGAAAATACAGCAAAACAGGGAAAACGATGCCTTTGTTACATGCCCATACAGTAAATACCAGATATCCAAGTAGGCATAACAGCAGAATGACCGAATTCCCAAGAACTTGTGCCACACAAACTGCTGCAGAAAGCAGCAGGCAACCGCCAAGCGCCGGCAAGGCTTTTACATGAGGCAGTTTATTGGTATTATAGATGATTGCTGTATTCTGCATAGTTTCATTCCAATCTGAGGAAAGCTCAAATGCAAGTTACGCTTCTAAAGGTAACGGCATAGCAGTTTCCTGCATTTTTCAAAGTCATGGTAGCCCGGCCCGAACTCATGAATATCGCTGCCGAGATAAGAAACATAACCTTTTTGAATCCACTCAAGGTAACATTTTCGATGCAAATGTTTTCGAAGACACTCCGCATTCAGCTGTAACGGGATCCCTTCTGAAATCAATTGATGGATATCCTCCCGCGGGTATCGATCCGCATGAGCGATCACGATCTGTATATCTCTCAGATCATTCAGTCGATACAATGTATCCCAAATAGGAGCCGGCCAACGATAAAACGGCATCTCCAACAAAAGTTCGTTTGTTCCTTCAAGACAGAGTTCGTGAATGGCCTTCAACCGTTCCATTCCGTCGCAAATCAGCACCTCGGCTCCTAACAAAACACGCGGTGCATTTGTCGGAATTTGTGCCCACAAGATGTCTGCGGTTTGTCTTCGTCTTTCGATAAATGACGACACGCTCTCTTTATGCGGGTAAAAATGGGGCGTTGCACAAATCGTCTGTACGCCCGCTTCCTTTGCCATATTGATCTGTTTGAGCGACATATCTACACTGCTGCTGCCGTGGTCGCACCCCGGCAAAATATGTGCGTGATAATCCAACGATAAGTCAATCATAGAACTATCTTCTTTCATACGGGTCTGCATAGGAATACTTATATCCATACTTATCTCCATATTTACCGCCATACTTATACTTATAGGAGTAGCGCATAGACTTCATATTCAAATCATTTAGTACTACGCCGCACAGATTTCCTTCTGCCCGTTCGACAGCATCGACAGCAGCCCGTAGCTCATCCGATGTCGTAGTTCCAGACTTTGCTACGATCAACACACCATCTACGAATGCAGAAAGAATCTGTGCATCAGCAACTGTATTGATCGGTGGCGTGTCAATAATGACATAGTCGTACCTCGTGGCAATTTCTGCAACAAAGGTCTTCATTCTATCTGAAGAAAGCAGTTCGGATGGGTTTGGTGGTATGGTTCCGGCTCCAATGATCCATAAAGGCAGGTCCTTTACCTTTACCAGTTCCAATTTCCATATGCCTGCAATGAAATCACAAAGTCCGGAGGAGACATCCAATTTCCAAAGTCTTCTTTGTGTAGGCTTTCTCAAATCGGCATCAATCAAAAGGGTCTTTTTACCGAGCATAGCGTAGCTGATCGCAATATTGGCTGCGGTCAGGCTTTTGCCTTCTGAAGGATTTGCGCTGGTGACAGCAATGGTCTTACAGGCTCTGTCCCTATCCTTCGTCATACAAAACATGAGACCTGTTCTCAACTTGACATACGCCTCGCGAATAGCAAATGGGGTATCGTTGTTCAGGAGGCGTTTCCGGTTGCTTGCAATGATTTCACTTTTGTTCTTCATGTTTTGCCGTATTGTCTTTCGTTTCATAGCTAATCGTTCCTCCATTCGCGAGTTCCCAGTATTTATAGTTTTTCTCCGTGCCTTCAATTTCCGGAATCTGTCCGATAACGGCAACACCAACCAATTTCTCAATATCTTCCGGCAGATAAATTGTTGTGTCAGAGAGTGTTTTCAGGATAATGATCACAGCAGCAATAATCACGCCAACCACAACTGCGATTGCGGTATCAAATGCTGTTCGCGGAGATGTTTTTTCCGTTGCAACTTCCGGATGATCTACGACCTCGACACCACCCGCTTTGGTAATGCGAACGATTTCAGCTGGAGCTACACTGGCAAAGGATTCCGCTACTTTGCAGGCGAAGTTCGCATCGGTTGAGGTGATAACCACTTCAAGAAGCTGTGTGTTCGTAACGACTGCTACATCAACCATTTGCGCAAGTTCTTTTCTTTCCAGAGGACTATTCAAGTCACCCAAAACCGCATTCAGAACAGAATTGCTCTCCAATATTTTTGAATAGGTTGTTGCAAGACTTTCTGCTGCTTGTAAGTCGCTCTTGTCGATCGATCCGGACGACGATGTGCCATCCGAATTGTTGTACACATAAAATGTGACACGTGATTCATAGGTCGGTGTAACTAGAAGCGATAGCACAAGGTAAACGCCTACGCCCAACACCAGCCCTGCAACAATAAGCCAATGGATTTTACGCAACAGAAGACCGGCGATGCCCCAAAGTGACACTTCTGTCCGTGCCGTGTCTTTCGGTGATTTTTGGTTTTCATTCATGTTTGCAGCTGTTCCTCTCAATCTCACTTTTATTATTTATCTTCAGAATCGCTCTTAGGAAGAAGGATACGGGAGTTAAATAGTTTATAGTTTTCTCCACACAAAATGATTCACGATGCCAGTATAGCTTTGGATGATGCGGGCGACCTTCATGGACACGTTTTCGGCGGTATAATCGGTCACGGGGGTACCAAAATCGCCGTTTCGCTGCATGCCAACCGCCATATCAATGGATTGCAAAAGCTGCTCGGTATAGATGCCTGACAGGACGAAGCATCCCGCGTCCAGCGCCTCTGGACGCTCGGTGGAGGTACGAATGCTGACAGCTGGGAAGGGCTTGCCCACAGACAGAAAAAAGCTGCTTTCCTCCGGCAGCGTTCCGCTGTCGGAAACCACCGCAAAAGCGTTCATCTGAAGGCAGTTGTAATCAAGGAAGCCCAGCGGTTCGTGGGCGATCACACGGGTGTCCAGCTGGAATCCCGTCGCCTCCAGCCGCTTTCTGCTTCTGGGGTGGCAGGAGTAAAGGATCGGCATATCATACTTCTCTGCCATGGCATTGACCGCTGTGAACAAATGGACAAAATTGCGGTCTGTATCGATATTTTCCTCCCGATGGGCCGAGAGCAGAATGTACTGCCCCTTAGTCAGTCCCAAACGCTGGTGGACATTGCTCGCTTCGATCTTGTCCAGATTGGCGTGCAGTACCTCGGCCATGGGGCTGCCGGTCACAAAGGTGCGCTCCTTCGGCAGGCCGCACTCCATCAGATACCGGCGCGCGTGCTCCGAATAGCAGAGATTTACATCGCTGATGATATCCACAATGCGTCGGTTCGTCTCCTCCGGCAGGCACTCGTCCTTGCAGCGGTTACCCGCTTCCATATGGAAAATCGGAATGTGCAGCCGTTTGGCGCCGATCACAGAAAGGCAGGAGTTGGTGTCGCCCAGGACCAGCACCGCATCCGGCCTGACCCGCACCATCAGCTTGTAGGACTTCTCGATGATATTCCCAATCGTTGCCCCTAGGTCATCGCCTACGGCATCCAGATAATAGTCAGGTGCCCGGAGACCAAGATCGTCAAAAAATACCTGATTGAGGGTGTAGTCGTAGTTCTGACCGGTGTGGACCAAAATCTGCTCAAAGTACCGGTCGCAGCACTTTATCGTGGCGGACAGCCGGATGATTTCCGGCCGCGTACCGATAATCGTCATCAGCTTCAGCTTTCCCATTGCTACACCTCCTCAAAGTAGGTATCCGGGTGGTCGGGGTCAAACTGCTCGTTGGCCCACATGACTGTCACCAGATTTTCCGTTTCACTCAGATTGATAATATTGTGGGTATAGCCCGGCAACATATGAACAGCCTGGATCCGGTCGCCGCTGACCTCGAATTCGATCTTTTCATCGGAGCCGATTTGGCGTTCCTGCATCAGCCCGTGTCCGGCCACGACCATAAAGAACTCCCACTTGCTGTTGTGCCAGTGCTGCCCTTTGGTGATGCCGGGCTTTGTGATGTTCACGGAGATCTGACCGCAGTTCTTCGTTTTCAGCAGTTCTGTGAAGCTGCCTCGCTCGTCTACATTCATCTTCAGCGGAAACGCAATTTTCTCTGGCGGCAGATAGGACAGATAGGTACTATAGAGCTTCTTCTCAAAGCTGCCCTCCGGGATCTCTGGGAGCAACAGTGTCTGCGGCTGGTCGTGGAAGGTCTGGAGCAGTCGAACGATCTCACCCAGCGTCACGCGGTAACTGACCGGAACGCTGCAATATGCTCCATCCGTCCGGCGGGGATGGCCCTCCATGGCATTCAGGATCTCGTCAATCAGGTCGTCAATGTAGACCAGTTCCAATTCGACTGCCGGGTCTGAAACGGTGATCGGCAGATCCCGCGCGATATGATGGCAGAAGGTTGCCACCACCGAATTGTAGTTGGGGCGGCACCACTTGCCAAACAGGTTCGGCAGACGATAGATCATCCCGTTTGCACCGGTTTCTCTGCCGTAAGCGAGGAGCAGCTCCTCCGCCGCTTTTTTGGACTGCCCATAGGGACTTTCGGCAAATCGTCCGGCCAGGCTGGCCTGAATGGAGGAAGACAGCAGCACCGGGCAGCGGTTGCCGCTTTTGCGAAGCTGCTCGAGCAGCGTCCGGGTGAAATCTGTGTTTCCGGCCGCAAATTCTTCTGGATCCTGGGGCCGGTTCACGCCAGCCAAGTGGACCACGAAATCCGCTTTCCGGCAATATTCCGTGAATACACCAGGAGCGGTTTCCCGTGTACACAGGAAGATCTCCTCTATTTGTAAAGTCGGTCGCGTCCTGTCTCTGTGGTCCCTGAGCGTATACAGACGCTGCGTCAGATTTTTCCCAACAAATCCGTTTGCGCCGGTGATCAGCACATTCATCAGCAGGTCCCTCCGAACAGCTTCAGCTTCAGCAAAAGCTGTTTCATTTCCTCCACATTCAGCCGGTGTGTATTGTGTGAGGTATATTGCTCGATCTTGCCGAATTCCGGGTTGCCTTTACTGAAATAGTTGTCATAGTTCAGATCCCGGTTGTCCGCCGGAATGCGGAAGAAGCCGGGCATATCTTCCGCCCGCATCATTTCCTCTGCAGTGACCAGCACCTCAAAGAGCTTTTCGCCATGCCGCGTTCCGATGATCGTCGTGCCAAGGTCGGAGTGCTTCAGCTCCAGCACAGCCTGCGCCAGAGTCTCGATGGTCGCAGCGGGGGCCTTCTGCACAAACAGGTCTCCCTGCTCGCCGTGCGCAAAGGCATAAAGAACGAGGTCGACGGCATCACTGAGCGTCATCATGAAGCGGGTCATATTGGGATTCGTGATCGTCAAGGGCTTCCCCTCGTCGATCTGGTCGCAGAACAGCGGGATGACCGAGCCACGGGAAGCCATGACGTTGCCGTATCGGGTCAGGCACAGAACTGGATCTCCGGGCAGCATCTGCCGGGAGCGGGCGATCACATTCTTCTCCATGACGGCCTTCGTCATGCCCATGGCATTGATGGGATAAGCCGCCTTGTCCGTAGACAGGAAGATTGCCTTCTTCACATGGTTTTCCACACAGGCAGAGATCACATTGTCAGAACCGGCCACGTTGGTTTTGACCGCTTCCATGGGGTAAAACTCGCAGGAGGGTACCTGCTTGAGGGCGGCAGCGTGGAACACATAATCCACCCCGCGGAACGCCGGGGCGATGGAACCGTAGTCCCGCACATCACCTATGTAGAATTTGATTTTCTCTGCGTGCTGCGGATACAGCTCCTGATAGGCGTGGCGCATGTCGTCCTGCTTTTTCTCGTCGCGGGAGAGGATACGAATCTCGCGGATGTCCGTGGTCAGAAAGCGATCCAGAACCGCATGGCCGAAGGAGCCGGTGCCGCCCGTGATGAGGAGGACTTTGTTTTCAAACAGAGGCATTTTTCTGATACACTCCAATCAATTTTTTGTCTTGGGGAAGGGGTTAGAAAAATGCCCTACCCACAGTTCTTTTAGGTTTCTTGGATCAATTCCCTCAATAATCAGATGTCCAACGGGACGCAGGGAGGGAATCATAAAACAAAGCACAAAATTGACGAAAAGCTGTGTTGCTACCGAAGCAATTGCTGCTCCGTTGATACCGATAAGCGGTATCAGGATGTAGTTGGCTATCACATTCAAAAGAGCCCCGGATAAATTGATTTTCCATAGCATCTTCTGCTTCTGTTCTGCCAGAATCCATATATTGCGAACGGAACCCATATAGGAGAACGCTGTGTACCAAGTGATGATTCTCAGTGTAGGTATCGCCGGGACATATGCGGCTCCGTAAATAATCCGAATAACAAGTGGTGCTGCTATGGTTAGCACAATGCTTTGCAGCAGCGCCAAATATACGATAATAGAATAGAGTCTGGCTATATGTGGACCGTAATTGGGAGAGCTTGTCTTCTTGGCTTCTAAAATAGAAGGTCGCATAGAATCCACAATAGCCGCAAACACGAATTGACTTAGTGCTGCGCAACTTACCGCAGCTGAATAATAGCCGTTGGCTTCTTTCCCCAGCATCAATGTGATCATGACCCGATCTGTTAGAGAAAAGAAAGTAACCATGATGCCGGACACAATATAATATCGGCTTCTCTTAAAAAGCTGTTTCGCAAGTGGAAATGATACTGTCAGTCTTTGCTTTGAAATTCTTCTGTAGATCCCGTACAAAGAAGCAGAGATTAACAAATAGTCCAGTGCCTGTGAAAATGCAAACCAGTATACGCTCTTTTGCGTAATCAGTAGGAAACAACGATAGGCTGAAACGACCACATATGCGGCCAGTGAAGTGATCGCAATGTATTTTGACAGCAGCTTTGCCTGGAACCAGTATTGAAGCATTTCGGTTGCCTGGAAAATCAATGAAATGCTGTACAGCGCACAAACAAGCATCGTTTCCGGATCATTTGGATTTGCAATCGCAGTAAACGCAATCACTCCAAAAATCCCCAAGAAGCTCGCTGCCGTGCTCATAAAAAGCGATGTTCCGAGCGTCCTTCCTTCACTGTCAGGCGCTGCAATAATTTCATGGACAAGGGTCGAGCGAAGTCCGAGCTGTACAACCGGAACCATAAAGCTGACAATTGCTGCAGCATAATCAATGATTCCGTAATTCCCCGGTCCGAGATATCTGGCGGAAAGTGTTCCAATTACGAAGCTCAATAAGGACTGCACGACTTTACATGCAATCAGCCAGGTCGCGTTCTTTACAATCTTTCCGGATTCTGTTGATTTCTTCATCATCACAAATTCCACCCGCAGTCCCCACAGCAGCAGGGACTGCGGGCTTCATTTATCCTATTTGTTACGAGATGATCATCTTGCCGTCTTCTCCAAAGGTATAGGTACCCTTCGGGAGGAGATCATTGGTTTTTGAAACATAGTAGCTTCCGACTGCAAGGTTTGCACCGCTGCGGACATAGATGTAGCTGCCGTCGTCAAGCTGTACGAGGCCGGTATTGACCTGACGTACATTGTTTACATAGTAAAACAGGTACTCATTTCCATCACCGAGTTTCTCACGGTAGATGCCGTTCTTGATTTCCATTTTGCCGTCCTCACCAAAGGTATAGACGGCATTCGGCATGAGACCATTGGCCTTTGTCACATAGTAACTGCGACCGCAAACCACGGTACAATCGCTCTTGACATAGTAGTAGGCATCATTAATTTTAACCAAGCCGGCATAGTTCTTTACGCCATCCTTGTAGTAGTACTTCGTACCGTTATCTTCACGAATTCCCTCAAGGAACATCGTACCGTCAGCGTTGAACCAGTACCAGCCGGCGGATTTCAGACCGTTGGCCTTGTCCGCAAAAACATAGTGCTTTGCATCCTTTACAGCTTTCAGGTTGCTGGCGATGTAGTAATAGTTGCCTTCCCATTCAATCAGACCGGCCGCTGTTTTGGCGCCGTCCACATAGTAGTACAGGTCGCCATTTTCCTCGACCAGGCCATTCTTGATGACCATCTTGCCGTCAGCATCAAAACTATAGAAACCAGCATCTTTTAGTCCGTTCGTCTTGGTAACATAGTAAGTACAATTCTTGACTGCCTTGAGATCGCTGGCGATATAGTAGAAGCTGCCGTCCACTTCGACCAAGCCGGCATAGTTCTTTACATAGTCGACATAGTAGCAAAGGTTGCCATTCAGATCTTCGTGGAGTCCTTCCAGCTTCATCAGCTTACCTTCGGCATCAAAGGTATACTTAGCTGCCGGCAGCAGGTCGTTGGTCTTGGCCACATAAGTTTCAACACTTGTGACCATACCGTTGCGCTTGAAGTAACGATAATCGTCGCCGTCCTTCACCAGGCCCGCGTGCCATACCAACATACCGTTGTTGATCCAACGGGTGACGCCGTTGTCATCGTACACACCGCACTGATCCTTCTGGAACACGCCATTTTCGTCAAAGACGAACAGTGCACTCTCACGGTCCGGATAGTCATAATTATCGGGATTGCCTTCCTTACCGGGGACATTGACTTCGGCATCCTCCGCATCAGGGCCGTATCCGGGCAGCAGCTCCGCTGCAGGATAATAGGTCTGCTCGTCCTCTTTATAGTTTGAATTGGAAACGGTGCGGTTCCATGCGAGTAGGCCGCTGCCGCCGGTTGCCTGATTGAAGTCGAAGTTTGCTTCGTCGCTCTTATATAGGTAAGTCGTAATCTTTGTTGCCGTATCCAATGCTTTATTGATCGCAGCGGTCTGCGCCTGAATCGCAGCTTCTTCATCACTGTAGCCCTTGCCTTTAGCTTCCTGATATGCGCGGGCATATTCCTGATTGATCGTCGCCTGGAATTCAGCCAGTTTGTTTTTTAAAACTGCACCAATCGTCAAAGTACGCAGTTCGCTGTTTGCATTGGGCGTGAAATCAAAGCCGGAAATCGTACCTGCCTCGGGGTAATCGAATACCAATTCCGTTTTCGTGGTATTGACACTCCCACCCTCGATTTCACCGATCGATTGCAGTGTGATCTTCAGGAAACCGAACTGCACATCATTGGGGTTGATCTTTACGGGGTTGCCGTTATAGGTAGCCTCCAGCGGGAGCTCGGTCGATTCGCCGTAGACCGCATTCAGGCTGTCTTTGGTGAATTTCAATTCCGTCGGTTCGACAATGTGCAGCGTTTTTGTGCCCAGCACGCTGCCGTCTGCTGCAATAAGTTGAATCTGCACATCACCGAGCGCCTTTGCTGTAAATACATCGCCCGACAGCGTGCCGAGGCTTTCATCGGACACCTTCAGCGCAGAGCCATCGGGGAGTGCAATCGCACCGCCGGTAGAAGTGACGCCGGATGCTTTGACGGTCAACTCGGTTCCGACCGTCAGGTAGTCATAGTCTGCGGAAACGACCGCATGGTCGAATACATTGGAGGGCTTTGCCGTAGATACAACGAGGAGGGAGGAGCTGACTGAGCGCTCATACCCGTCTGACGGGCGGTTGACGACGGAAATCGTTTCAGAGCCCTCGCCTCTAGCGGCAAAGGTGGAGGAACCGCCGCCATCCAGATTTATGGCGGAGACGCAGCCGGCATCCAGCATAATCTGTGCGATCTCAATGGCGCTGCCGCCTGCGGAGAACGGCTCCTGACGGCCATCAAGCACCATCAGCACGACCTGACCGTCATAAGTAATACCAACACAGGTACGGGAAGCACGGTTGTTGTAATAATTGACAGGTGCGGAAGGTACAATTTTACCGTTCCTGACAAGCCAAATATCACCGCCGACAGCTTCCTGAAGCTCACCCTTGTGCGCATTCCACTCGGCACTTCCACCGATAATGGGCGTTCCGTCCTTGAGAATGCCGAAGAAGTTTTCGCTGCCAATGCCGTGATACTCAACGCCTTCCATAACCAGCGCTCCGCCGGGGCAGCCGTTGCTCATGTTGTAGAAATCGGCATTTGTTCCGACAACCGCACGATAATTAGGAATATAGTGCTCTGTGTTGTTCGGATCCGTATGTTTTCTTTCTGCGGCTTCCATCTGATCTTTCACGCGAGCCATCTTCCAGACGGAGGCGTCATTGTCGTTATAGTTGGCATAGATATTGACATCGCTGCGTGTAATGTCTGCAGTCGCGAGATAATAAACAATCTGCTTATCATCCTTCGTCAGAGCCATTTTCACTTCTTGCTTTATGCCGGGAGCCAGTATGGAGGAGGTGCTGGAAAAGACCTTATAATAATTGTTTTCCAACTGTCCCTTTGTCGTTTCATAGAGGTAATCGGCAAAAGCATAGCAGCAGGCACGGCGCAGATCGGCATTGACACCATTCGGAAGGTAGCTGCCTTCCAGAGTCCGGATGCCCTCGTTTCCGTAATAGGTATCATAGACAGAAGCGCGAATGTCATCCTTCGTTGAAACTCCACCGAAGCGGTTGTCCAGGAAGAACTTTGCGCGTGCGGCATCGGTCAGGCTGGTCGTAAAGTAATTCTTCATAACCGAGCTGATCGTCACGCCGGTGCCGATCTTCTTCAAAATGTAAAAAGCGTCAAGGTCACCGTACAGATCGAGAATACCGAAAGAGTGAACCTCCGGATCTGGATTATCATACAGAAAATACTTATTGTTATTTGTCCGGATTTCTTCGGCCATCTCCTCGACTGTACCTGTCACGCCCGCATTGGTCGTAAGCTGAAGCAGATCACAGATATCGCCGGCCCAGCTGCCAAGGTCGGCAGTGCTCTGATTGCCGGTGTGGTACGCCATGTCCATTGCGCCGAACATGTGCGCAAAATCGACTTCGTTTCCGTTGGGTACCGTGAAAACCTCCAAGCTGCGCAGAGCAGCGGCATTGGTTCCGTTGGCTGCGTCCTTCTCGGAAACATAGCCGGTAAACGCCGTGTTTTCCGAGCCGCAGAAGGTCGTCCATGTACCGGACGTGTATTTTTCCACGCCGCAGCGGATGTAGTTGATGACAAGCGCCGTAGCATCTTCGCCGGAATGTTCCCGGGCATAAGCGTCGGCGTATCCCTCAAGTGTGGTCAATGAGGATAGAAAATCAGTATACCGTGCATCATCGGTTGAGGTATCTGCCGCAAATACCGATAGCGGGAGAATACTGAAAACCATCATGACCGCCAACAGGAGAGAGATCCATCGCAGTGAAAATGATTTTTTCATATGAATTCCTTCCTGGATATTTATTTCAAGTTTTCGGCAACGACATTCACAGCCTCCTGCATGGCATAAAGCTGATCCTGCTTGTCCTGTGCCAATTCGCTGATGTCACCGAGGTCGTAAACCGTAACATATACATCGCGAGAAGTACCGCGTTTGTCGGTCAGTGTTCCGGCAAGCTGTCCAACTTCTTCGCCGATGCTAAGGTCGAAAAGAGTGTAGGTCTTTCCGTCTTGTTCAGTGATGAACTTGACTGTATCGCTGTCCACCTCAGCTTTCAAAAGCTGTTCGTATTTTTGAGGAATATATAGCGTTCCGAAGTCGGTGTTGATTTCCGAAAGTGTCGTGGTATCCTCAATTTCTTCTTCCGGCGGTGTGCTTTCACTCTGATTTACTGCAGGATCTGCAGTAGATTCCGGAGTCTTTTTCCCGCACCCGGCAAACAAGCTGACAATAGAACAAATCACAAGGAGCATTACACTCCATTTACGAATTCGCGATAACTGCATATGCACTCCTTTCGTTGTGAATACAGTGGTATACAGGGAGGGAATTTCCCGCCCTGTATACACACTTGTCTCTTACGGATTTACGACCATCTTACCGTCTTCTCCAAAGGTATAGGTACCCTTCGGGAGGAGATCATTAGTTTTGGAAACATAGTAACTGCCGACCGCAAGGTTTGCACCGCTGCGAACATAGATGTAGCTGCCGTCGTCAAGCTGTACGAGGCCGGTACCCACCTGACGCACATTGTTTACATAGTAAAACAGGTACTCATTTCCATCACCGAGTTTCTCGCGATAGATGCCGTTTTTGATCACCATTTTGCCGTCCGCATCGAAAGTATAGGTTGCGCTCGGCATCAGGCCGTTGGATTTGGTGACATAATAGCTGCGGTCACAAACCACAGAGCAGTCACTCTTAACATAGTAATATTCGCCGGAAATCTCGATCAGACCGGCATAATTCTTCACTCCATCCTTGTAGTAATACTTCGTGCCGTTTTCTTCGCGGATACCTTCAAGGAACATCGTGCCATCCGCGTTGAACCAGTACCAGCCGGCAGTTTTCAAGCCGTTCGCCTTGTCTGCAAAAACATAGTGTCTGGCACCCTTTACTGCTTTCAGGTTACTGGCAATGTAGTAATAGTTGCCTTCCCATTCAATCAGACCGGCCGCTGTTTTGGCGCCGTCCACATAGTAGTACAGGTCGCCATTTTCTTCGACCAGACCGCTCTTAATAACCATCTTGCCGTCCGCATCGAAAGTATAATAACCGGCAGGCTTCAGGTTGTTGGTCTTGGTAACATAGTAAGTGCAATTCTTAACAGCTTTGAGATCGCTGGCGATATAGTAGAAGCTGCCGTCCACTTCGACCAGACCGGCATAGTTCTTCACATAGTCGACATAGTAGTCGACTTCGGCGCCGAGGCGCTTAGTCAGCATGTAATGAAGTACCTCATCCGGATCTCGTCCACGATAGTCCTCGGGCGGTTCGACTGCCTCAGCGGCAGGAATGATGACTTTGAACTCACCGTGATACAGGACTGCGAAGGCATGACGGGGGTTATCCGCCGACTGTTCCACACCCTGGATCGTCCCGGTCAGGATACGGCCGCTTCGCTGTGACTCAATGAGGTCGAGCAGGTCGTTTTTGGCCTTATCCGCCTCCGTTTCGACCGTCGGACGATCGTCAATGGACAGTACCGACACGCTCGGTTTGGTGTAAGTGCGTTTTCTCTTGGGCTTTGGCGCTGCATCGACGCCGTCTTCCTTGGCATTCGGTGCATTTTCAGGTTCTGTGTCAGACTGGGATGGTTCCGGCTCTGTCTTCTTGCGCCTGCGGGGCTTTTTAACCTCGGTCTGAGATTCGGTCGGTTCGTTGAGAGCTCCGTCCGGAATTCCGGCCGAAGAGGCGTCCGCTTCCTTCGAATCTGTTTCAGTCTGGGAGAGCGAGGCATCACAGGTGTCATCCGGTACCCCTTCGGCAGGTGATGCTGTGATATTCTCCTCAGTCTGGGATTCCTGCGCCTCCAAAGGAGTCGTCATCTCCTCGGGAAGCTCTGCTTTCTTTTTGGTTGGCATAGATTGTCCTCCTTTATTTGTTAAAATTCACTCGGCGGTTGTGCCGAGCTGTATAAGCTTTTCTTGTGCGTCGCTTTCTTGGGCGGCACCGGTTCGGTGTCAGACTGGGTGGGTGTAGGTGCAAGCGTATCGGCTGTCGGCTTATAATCATATACCGATGCCTTTACGATCTGCTTTGCCATCGGGTGCTTTGTGAAATCCAGTTTGTTCAGCTTCAAAATGTTGTGCCCGCGTATGATGCAGAGCAGTTCTTCATTGGGAAGCCGTAAAACTTCATCCGGTGTAAGCAGCCGTCTGCGTCCCTGACCCTCAGTATGACGGTACTGGGGAATGACCTGCGCTACTGCGATGGTCTGACGGACCGTCATGGTAGAATTGACCTGCACGGACATATCACCGGACCGGGCTGAGATATACTCGGCGGTCACATCATCGGTGCAGCCGAGCATCAGTTGGATGTCGCAGTTGCCGATAATTTCGGACCATAGATTCTTGGGATACCGATTCTGCAGCTGACCGAGGCTCTGCACGGTCAGCATGACTCGGATATCTCTCGACCGTACCACAGAAAGAGATCTGGCAAAATCGGATCCGTCTTCCGCGCCTCCAATGCGACCTATGTTGTTGAATTCATCCAGTATCAGATTAACGGGCACGTCGCAGCGACCGTTCGGGCGACCGTCTGCATATCGAGTCAGTTTGATAAACATGAATGAGAAAAAGAGCGATGACAGGAACGCCATCGTAGCGTCCTGATCGCTCAGCACAATGTAATAGATGCACTTATTTCTGCCGGGTGCCGTCAGGTCAATGTCAGACTGACTCGTGATCCGCTGGACCGCCTGATTCTGAAGCACCTGAAGACGGGTCCCCAGACCCAGTATGATGCCGGAGCGCACTGTATCACTGGACTGGGCAAACAAATTAAACGGCGCCCGTGCCGGATGGTCAAGCGGCAGCTTGTCAAACATAGCGGTCAGCTGCCGTTCGCTGTTTTGTGTGAGCAGCTGATATACGGCGGGGAGATGCTTCATATCGGGGCTTCGTGTCCGATCCTGGTCAATGAGCAGGATCAGCGCCTTCAAGAGATTGCCTTCGCCGTTGTCCCAGAAGTGGTCGCCTTTACCCGAGCTGGTGTTGCCGATAATGACATTGGTCAGTACCTGCGCCATCAGCGTGTCGCCGTTCAGGTCTGACATACAGTTCCATGAGTCGCCGTGCTCAGGGGATACGAGATTGTAGATTTTCACATCATATTCTTCGTTTCGGAACATTTCCGAGGTATCGGCATAAAGCTCGCCCTTGCTGTCGGTTACGATCACGGACTCGCCGCGCCGCAGCGCCTGAAACAACGCATTTCGGATAATCGCACGCGACTTCATGGTACCGGATGCACCGAAAACGGCGATATGGCGGTTGAGTCTGGTGTCCTCCGGCATACAGACGGCTTTGCCCTTGTACTCGCCGAGAATCGTACCTTTGGCAGCGGGGACCGGGGATATTTCCAAAACTTCCTTCATTTCTTTTTCGTCCATCCAGGATGCCGTGCCGTAAATACCGGATTTGCTTCTGGCAAAGCCGCGGGGATCATGCTGTTTCCCATCAAACTTATCGTGAAGCTTCACATAGGCGAAGATGGCACCGGCGATCAGCAGGATCATCAGGATGCCTTTGATCCCGTTCCCGCTGAAAGCCGCCGGAAAACAAATCAGCGGGTTCCAGCTTACCGGCTTCATCGTGCTCTCGCCGGAAACGCCGCCGCTGTCCATCCACGCTGCGTAGTTGCCGAGCAATTGGCCAAGCATGCCGCCCAGATAGAACAGCCCGACGCATCCCAGTATGGCGGCGATGATAATGGCTATCTTGCGGTTTTTATCGTTCAAATAAATCCCTCCTTTCCGGGTCGAGTTCTGCTTCCACAGCGTCAAGCCCAATCGTTTTTATTGTTACGTGGTTCCCGAGATATTCCCGGATAAATGTCATCTGGTATGGGTAACACAGCACCTCATAATTTCCACGCTGATTCTGGACGGCTTCCTTAAAGCGAACCAGCCTTGCGAGATCTCCATCCAGATGCGAGAACACATAGGCATCACCGATTTTTGCGTCATACTCAAACAGCCCGCGGTCATAGGTTCGCACCTCCGGGTCAAATAGAAGCTCCAAAAGCCGTTCTTTCCAATCGGGTACTGTCATCAGCCGCAGCTGGCGAATGCCATGCTCATCCATGGGGATGAAATACAGATTACGGTAGATTGCATCAAACCGAAATTCGGGCCGCTTGGTTGTGTCGGACTCCAGCAGTGTCTTCAGTGCGACACTTTCAGACTGACCCAATAAAATGGCGGCCGGCATTGCATCGGTGCCGGCATTCAAGCGGCTGATCTCAATGACGCTGTGCAGTGTTTTGAACTCGCCCTTGCCGCTCCATTTCATCACAGCGCTGCGCGTGTTATAAACGGCGTATGGGCGCTGCCCGAGATAGGCTGTTCCCACCATCCGGGTAAACATCGTTTTGTTCATCTCCGCTTCGCCGAGCTTCTTCAGTTCTTTGGCAAGATAAAAGCAGGGCGCATCGGGGATCCGCTTGGTGATGGTCCGGTTTTGAAGAATAGGAAGCATATATGGTCGGCATTCAACACCTGAGCGCATACACATAGCCGCAGCTTCGGCAACACGGTGGTTTCTGTCCCGGTGTGCGGCATTCCCGGGGAATTTGTGTTCCCAAAAGGCGTCCATATAATACCGGTAAGCGTCCGGGTGAAGCCAATCCAGTATGGGGAGAGCGCCCTTATAAAAGCGCACAGATCTGCTGCTGCCTTTGCCGGTAACGGTAAGCAGGCGTGTGGTCAGTTCCGTTTCCGTCTGAGGGATGCGGAATGTTTCCGGTGTGGTGAGCTTATGAACCAGGGCTTTATAAGCGCGTTCATTGCCGAGTAGGTAGAGTGAACGAATCGGATATTCACCGACGATGGAAAGCATTGTGATTAGCTGCCGGAGCTGACTGCCCGGGCGGAAGTATTGCATAGGCGCATCACCTCGCTTTGTAAGAAATTCCGACCACATGACTGCTCTCTTTGTCGGAATTCCCGCCGTGAAATCTGCCCCAAATCGCCGCTATACCGGGCGTTTTCGACTCCCAATTTCTTATGTAAGTTTTCCGGGGCGGAAAACGGCGGTTTTTACATAAGATTTTCCCCTTAACAAAAGCGGACTTCATAGAGCTTCACCCCCTTATCCGGCAGCGTTTTCTCTTCGACCATCCACATAGGAAAGTCGTGTTTAGGAATCACATAGACTTCCGTGCGGTCCTCGCTTCCGGCAGCGCTGCAATAGTAATGCGAGCAAACTGCCGGGTGATCGTCGGGCAGAACATACAGTGCCAGAATGTCCGTGACCATATTGGTTTCGATATTATCGTGATCCCGCATGGCCCGCTCCGGTCGGCTTCTGTCATACACATGGCGGTAGGCAAGTACGCAATCCCGAAAGCGGACCGGAGGCTTACCCTCAAAGAACTTCCGCATAGCCGGATAAAGATAAGATCGGATATAGTCCGCTGAGCCGGACGCTTTCTTCGGCAGCAGTGCAGGAATGCGAACGGAAAACCATCCCTCGGCCGTAAATCCAACTTCAACAGGAATCGTATCGGATATGATCGCATCCGTTTGAGTTGTTGCCCCGACTGCTCCGGTGTAGGCCGGAAGGACACGGGTGAGAAGGACTGTCTGCTCGGACAGTTCCTCAAGCCGAAGCGCCCGGTTATAGCTTTCCGGAAGGTTTCCGTTTTCGTAAAACCAGCGGACGGCAGCAGCTTGTTCCTTCATGCGGGACAGCTTGGCTTCTACTTTGCCGAGCGTCTTCATATAAGTTGTTTCAGCCTTCATGCTCGGTCGCCTCCTCACTGTAAAAACGAACTTCCGGTTCGTCCTGGCCGCAAAAATCCACTGTGGCGAACAGACACGGCGCATTCGGCAGCCGAACAGTGCTCACCATATCGATCCGAGGCACCACAACGATATATTTCATATCTTCCTGGGGCTGAAGCAGCTTCAGCAGATTCTGCTCGCCGTCATAGAGCACCACGATCTCATAGCCGACATTTTCTTTCAGGAAAAATAGCTGCGACGGGTAGACCGCCGGATAATGCGCCATCGGTTCCACCTTGTCAATGAATCGGAGCAGCACCCATATTGCCAGGATCATCCGCTGATCCGGCTGGCACATCGGGTCAAGCCCGATATAATAACCACCGGAAACATCTGCGATACGCATCTGCCTTTTCAGATTCCGCAGGATCTTTTCTGCCGTCTGCGGCGGCTTTTGCAGCATCTTTATGATTTGCGCACGGGGCAAGGCTCCGTATTGCGAGAGCCATTTGACCACATACTGTTCATCGGTCAACAGCACGATAACCACCTCCTTTTTGTACTCATTTGCGCCAAAATGCGTATTCCGTGCAAAATACGCACTGTTAATCCGCCTCATGCTGCCGCTCCTTGAGAATGGCTTCCAGCTCGGCACGGTCGGTCGTGATCATTTCCTGTTCCTCTTTGGACGCCTTAATGATGACAGGCACCTTACTGTTGTTGGAGCAGATCAGCGCCTCGCCGCGTTCAAAGCGGGTAATGGAACGGATCTCGGTTTTCGTAAGCTTCAGCGTATCCCGGACAAACTCCGCTTCGTCCGGTTCCAGATTCAGAATGATCTTATTTTTGGAATTATTGATAATTGCCCGACCGTAGCGACCATCTTCCAATCCGAAGAAATCGGACAGGTCCTGCGTTGCGGAAATCGCCGCGCCGCCGAAGCCTCGGATGACCTTGAATATTTCCAGGCAGAACTCTGCCGCCATCCGGTTGGAACCGGCACCGATCAGCTGCCAGATCTCGTCGATCATAATGGCTTTCTTTTTTGTGCGGTTGCTTTTGATCTTATCCCAGACATAATCAAGGGCGATCATCATACCCACAGGCAGCAGCTTGCCCTTCAGCTCCGACAGGTCGAGAACGATATACTTATTAGACAGGTCCACATTCGTCTGCTGATTGAAGGACTGCGCCGAGCCGGTGACAAAGCGGCTGACAATGATGGCGATGCGCTTGGTCATTTCATTCTTTTGCAGTTCCTCATGCAGATCTCCGAGGATCGGCATGGCCTTCATCTTCGGCGGAACGGCATTGCGGTCCTCATAGACCGAATCGTTATCATGCGTGATACCGAACTTGCCGTAGGTACGGATCAGCGCCTCATCCAGCATCTGCTCCTCTTCGTTGGTCATGTCCGGAATCAGCAGTGAGAAGAAGATCATCAGCTGCTGAATTTTCTGCGCCAGAAGGGAGTCCATCTCGCTGTAATCCAACTCATCGATCAGTTCCATCTCTGGGCTGATGGTGTGCCGAATCTCCATAATATTGATGCAGTGCGGTGAGCCCGGTGCAATCTTGATAAACTGACCGCCGATGCGGTTGCACGCTCGCCGGAACTCATGTCCCTTAATGGGAGCAATGATATAGCACTGAATTCCGCGCATACGCATACGCAGCGCCAGCAACTGCATGGTAAAAGTCTTTCCGGCACCGCTGGTACCAAGCAGGTTCAAGTTGGCATTTTTATTTTTCTTCGTATCAAACAGATCGACGATGCACAGCGAGTTGTTGTGGCGGTTGATTCCGAGCAGCACGCCGGTATCGTCCGACATCTCGAAGGATGTGAACATATAGGTAGAGGCCGCACCGCTGGTCAGCACATTCCGCTTGGATTTCTTTTCAAGCTTCGGGGATATCTGCAGAAACGGCATCACCGTGCGCAGGGCGTCCTCCTGCTGGAAGCTGCAGTCGCTGACATACATATCCATAGACTTGAGCATATCGGTCATCTGCTGTTTACGCCACATCAGTTCCTCGTAGGTCCGTGCGGACACGGTCACGAACACCGACATATAAAAAAGGTCCTCGTTGTAATTGGCGATTCCCTGCTTGATAAAATATCCGGCCTGAATGGAACCGGCAAGCTCCTCATAGTCGGTCGAGGTGTCCTGCATACTTTTAAGCTTCGTGCGGTTCAGGCGGATGCGCTGGGCAACCTTGTCAATGGTCTTGCTGCGGTTTTCTCGTCTTAAAAACACATCGACGTCAATGCCTTCGCCGGCGTTGATGAGGGAGGACATCCATCCGGCGCGGACCTTATTTGGGTATCCGTTTCCTTTGATATACAGGAAGGAGTAGTAGAGCCCGTCCATAATGATGTAATTGCGGTGCATTAGGTCAATCCCGCGCGGCGCGATAAAATGCGCCATACGGATATGTGGGACCGGATCGATCCCGATGACCTTGTTTTTCGCCGCCATCGTGTCTAAGACGATGCGGTCGACACGGGAATGAAACGGCTCCTCTACGCAGGAACGGCGATTGAAAAACATATATAAAATCTCTGCCGTTGCTTCGTCGGGGTCCTTCGGCTGAAGGATATTGTTGCCACACTGCATGAAGTAGGCCCGGGCATTCTGTTCGGCGGTCAGCAGCGTGCTGCAGATTTGCCCGTAGTCGCTGTTTTCGTTACGCCGCAGTTCTTCATACCGGAAAATCAAAAAGAAGCGCCTCGTCAGCGCTTCACGGCTTCCCACATCCTTAATGAGCCGGATATATCCCTCACTGAGCTTTTTACACTGCTCACTTTCCTCGGTTGCCATTTCCTTTCGGAGCATAGCTATATGCTTATCGGAGTCAGCTTTGCGGGTGATGCTCTTAAACTGCAGATGCACCGGCGAAATTTTCAGCCAGCTTGCAAAGGAGCAGATGATCTCATACTGTTCTTCCTCCGAGCGCAGCATAAAATTGATAGGCTCAATTTCAAGAATTTTGATATACCGCCCGTCGGTCGTTTCGATAATGCCGTGCTCCAGATTTTTGATCGGAATGAAATCCTGGGTAAAGCTCAGCTTTTCAGGCTTTCTTTTTCCTGTTTTTCTTTTTGCGGAGCTGTCTTTGGTCATATTTATATCCCACCCTTCTCAAATGCAGTTTTCTTCTGTGAGCCAGATAGCAGATAATGTGACCTGCATACTGGAACAGCGAATCGCCGTCAATGCCCATAGCGGCGAGGATCCCAATCGGAATCAGCGTAACGGTCATCACAACGATGCGTATGGTGGTTGCCATCGGGATCAGCATCAACTCCGGATATCCGACGGCCAATATCAGGATCAGTGCCTCGACTGCATTCCGCGGTTCCAGCATTCCGCCGAATATCTTTCCGGAGTCGGTATAGTTTGCAGGAATGGCAAAGGTCGTATTGAATTCTTTTTCTTCCATGATTCCTCCGTTCTTTTTTATCCCGGTGTATCACCGAAATCTACATTCTTCGGTCGGCGCAGTGCCAGCCCGGCCTCATAGCTCGGCGTATTAAAGACTACGCCCTCACCACCGGAGGAATGGACCCACATGCGCTCGCCGTTTTCACCGTATCCGGCAAAAATAAGCACATGATTCCATCCGCCTCCGTCGTCATCCATCAGGAATCCAAGATCACCGGGCAAAAGCTCTTCGGCGGTAATGGCGAAGGATTCGTCCCACTGGCTCCAGGAGGCACCATACAAGCTGACGCCGACAGCCGTTTTATAGGTCCAATCCGAAAAGCCGGAGCAATCCAGACCAAATGGACGGATCGTGCCGGTCGTTGTAGAGCCGGCGGCTGTAACAAGCTTCGGGGTATTCCATTCATCGTTCCATCCGGCAGCAGATTTGCCGCCCCAGAAGTACGGCACCTTGCCAACAAGGGATAGCCCGGTTTTGATGATATGCTTCCGAGTTTCGCTGCAATTCTGCCGGGCGAGGAAGGCAATCAGTTCAACATCGGTAAGTGGAACGGTGCTGCCATTTCCGGCTGTTCCGTAGAGCGTTTTCTTCAGCGCCAGAGCTCGGGAGTGGATCACATCGCCGTATGTGGTTTCCAGACCGTTATATGAGGCGTTGAGGTCCAGCCCGAACGCTGTGGAAATCACCGTATTGTCAAAGGGATGAATGGTGCATTCCAGATATTTAACGGTTTTCTTTTCCGGCGTAAGCGTCTCCTTGCCCGTGTACTGATAATAGGTTGCCTTGCGTGTTCCGGTAATATTGCTGCCGCTATAAACGGGGAGCGTCAAGCTGACGGCAGAGTATGCGTCCACCTCAACCTGTGTATCGGAAGACAATTGCTGATCCTGCAGATAGTAGGTTGCTTCCGCTGTTTCATACCGATATTGAGGGACGCCATTAATCACTCCGGTCTTTACCGTTTTCGTAACCACAGTTATCGTAACCGGCTTGTATGTGTAGTAGGTGACCGGCGTGATTACTTCATTTTCCCGTTCCACTGAGGTTACGGGAAACATGTTGGCCGCTACGCCGTCCAGCTTCTTTTTCATATCCTCCGAGTCGTTGCTGAGCTGTTCCACCGAAGTGGAATATGCCGACAGAATATAGGCGGTATCATACCCGGCCGAACTCTGCGCATAATTGATCAGCGCATTCATCGAAAGCTCCCGGTCATAGCCTCCGTCTGAAATCAGGCGTTCCACCTCAGCCACCGAAGCGTCATACCCGGTCTGGACAATGTCCGAAACCATCTCAGAGAGATTTTCATAGATCTCCGTAATGGATACCGTCAGCTCATTGCCATCGAGGCCAAGCGCTTTATTGATGATGATCCCGGGCAGCTCTACGATCATAACAATGAGGAAAACCACCGAAAGACACAAACAGACCAGAATCTTAAACAGGGTATGCCGCATGGCCCATGCGGCGGAGATGATTGCACCCCATGGGCCACCGGCGGCTGTACCGGCTGCAATTTCTGCCACGGCTTTGCCGCCCTCCACACCGGCCTTTACGGTTGCCGCAGCGGCATTGGCTGCTGCTTCCGCGCCTTTTTTCGCCGCCTGCTTTGCGGCTTGTTTTCCGGCATTTTTGGCGGCTTTTGCCGCCTGACCGGCCGCTTGACCGATGTTATCCGAACCGTCTCCCATTTGCTGCTTTTGCGGCTCTGCCATTCTTTCACCTCCGTATTCAAACTGCCAAGGGCAGGCTTGTTTTCTCTTTTATAATAGGAAGACAGCCGAACCGAATCCATTGCTCCGGTCCGGCTGCCCGCCGTTTATCGTCTCCGTCTTGGCGACTTGATCTCCGTTTGATCACGGGATTTTGGCTCACCATAACGGGACGGTGTGCTTTTGTACCGCACGGTTTCCGTAGAAACGGTGCGTACATTATCGCCGTCATAGACCGGTTTTCCGTTCTCATAAACCGGCTTGCGTTCCACTGCAGCCTCGCCGTGTACTGCGTACCACTGGCTGCCGTGAACATCTTCATATACCTGATAGTCACCGCGGGGAGGTGCATACTGTGCCGTATCGTAGAACATCGTGCCGGATCCGTTTTCATGCCGGACCTCAAAATGCCCATCCATACGACCGGATCCATCCACGCTTGTGACCGGCTGTTCATAGCCCGGCATAAAGCTTTGGAACTGTGCCCGATTATATCCATCTGCTGCGTCGCCCGCCTCAAAGGGAGGCGTTTCTGCGTGCTGCTGCATGGCGTACCACTCTACGCCGTTGGCCGCCTGAATTGTGGAATGCGGTGCATCCGGTTCGTCATAATACGCACTGTTGTACCATCTGCTCACGCCACCGTCCGAAGATGCCTCAATGACACCGTCTCCGACCGTTCTGAGCGTTGCACCATCCGCGTCCGGGAATGCGGCCGCAACCTGCGCCGCCTCAGCGGAACTGCCGCTGAATACAGGCGCATCGTAAAATGCTCCGGCTCCGGAACCGCTGGCCATCTGATACCACTGACTGCCGTCCGAGGCATTAACAACGGCGTGTGGACCGTCCGGCTTTTCAAACTGGGAAGCGTTGAACATCTCGACAGCCGTTTCTTTCCCGTCAGCGCCGATCGCCTTGGTGGAGATATGTCCGCCGGTGATCTGCGTATCCGAGAGATTCATGCCCTTCATATGCGGCATATAATTGCCGAGACTACGGTTGGCAATGTCGCCGCCGATAGAGCCAGACACATTCGGTGTCCTGGACGCTACGGAGGAGATGGATTCTCCGGTCAGTGTGGCGCCGTTACGGGCTGCCATACCGCCGAAAGCCCGACCGACAAAGCCGATCGTTCCACCGGCACCCATTCTTGTACCGCCGTCCACGACTGCATCACGGACATACGAATTGCCCTTGAAACGGTTGGCAAAGCCTGCGGCAAACCCCGTTGCCGCCGCACCTGTACCGGTTGCGGCACTGCCTCCGCGGAACACACTGCCGGCGCTTCTTGCGCCTCCGGCCGCGCCAGAGATTACCCGTGCTGCCATCAGCAGTTCCATGCCCATACCAGAGCCGGTCTGGGCTACATTCAGTCCCATTGCTGCGAGATAGCTGTCAAATTTCTGCGCCGTTTTGAGGAATGCCACTGCACAGAACAGCCACAGGAACACATTGCCGTTACCGTTGGACAAGGCGCCACCTGTGCCGATATACTGGCCTACCGAGGTTGAAAAGCCACGCAGGAACCAGACATTCATCACAAGGAGCAATAGCTGCGACCCGACCATCCGGCACCACGACCGGAATACCGGCGTTGTTGCTTTGGATGCGCCCATAGAAAAGGCGAGAGGTGAGGTGTAGCACAGCACGCCGACAACGATGTACCGTTCCACCGTTTCAAGCAGCAGCTTGAAATAGTTCCAGCCCAGCGCAATTTCCAGTATGGTGAGCAGCAGCAATCCGACCACCGAGATGGTGGCGATAAGACTGGTCAGCCCGTTTTGAAGGGCCTGCTCGATTCCGGCAAAGGTAAAGTCCTCCGCCGTCATCTGAATGTCCATGAGTGCCGTATACGGCGCTGTTGCGATTTTCAGCGTCAACAGGAAAATCGGCTTGGCATATCCGATCAGAAAGGCGAATAGCGCACTTCTGCCAAGCAGTATCCACGGGTTTTCCGCTTCCGTTACAGGGCCGCCGAATACACGGAACAACTGCCAGACTGTGATCAGGAATAGCAGCGCCCATGCGGTGTACTGCATTACGGTAAAGGCTTTAGACACAAACGGGAAGTATTCTTCCATTGCCGTCATATCCGTGCCGAGCGCCTGAAGGAACAGCCCGGACACAGCATCCATCATGTCTGACACAACACTGCTGATCCAGGTGACGATTCCTTCAAAAATCCAGTCAAGCATAGGTGTTCACCTCCTTTCCGCTTGACCGGGTCTTTTACGGGTTGTAGTTTCCGCCGCTGATGAGGGGCTGCAGATAGGCAACGATAAAGCCGAGAGAATTCAGAATGATCCAGGTGATCACGATTCTCTTGAGCCAACTCGTCGCTTCATCGACGGCTCGCTGATTGCGCGAGATCATGCGCACCAGCAGAGCAATAGCGGCTACTGTGACTGCCACGATGGTGCTGATCGCCACAAGCTCTCCGTAGATATCCTTCATGATCATCGAAAAACGATCCCACATATCTGCGGCGAATACCGCCTGCGTCGAAACGAGCAGCGCTGACACAGCGCCCACGAGCGACCAGTATGCGGTTTTGATCTTCCTATCACGCAGCCGAAGCTGTCTGTTCATGCGTTTAGCCCTCCTTTCTTCGGTATTGGGCAAAAAAAACGCCGTCTCTTAAAGCTTTTCAGCTCAAGAAACGGCGTCGGTTTCGCCCGATCCCAGTTTGGGACGATATTATTTTAGCACATTCGCGTTCCCGTGTCATCGGCAATCGTGTGCCAACTTTTCGCCTTTTTATGGGCATATTCATTTCAGTCCTTCCAGAAGCGTCAGCATTTCCAACCAAAAGTCCACATCCGGCGCAGCTGTCGCCCACAAGCGAATGGAAAGAACGGAAATGGCCTGCTGGCGATAGCGATAAAAGTTCCGTGACGACAGGTTCAGTCGATACAAAACCTCCTGATGGTTGAGCACCTCTGGGGCTATGTAGGCTGTGTAGATGAGATTATACAGCCGTTCGCCGTTGTCCGGCTTTTTTCGGAGCACGGTCAGTGCCTCGTTGAGCCGATCCATCAACAGGCGAGATTTCTGCATGCCCTGCATCCTGCTTTCGATTTTCTTGTTGCCCAGCGCCACCTCGACATCCACATCCTCGATTAGCTTGTCCACACCTTCAAACGGCCGGTCAAGCTCGGCAGCAACCGTCTCGGGGAAGCATTCCAGCATCCACACCAGCGTGCGATAGTGCTGGAGAAGCATCAGCGTGTTGTGATAGCAGTTTTTTGTCTTTTCCTGTCTGGCAGCACGCTTTTGTGCATCGTCGATCTGGCTGTCTCCCAAGATGCCTCGCTTTGTCAGAAGTGTGATAAAAGCGTCTGACTGCGCTTGTATTCGTTTTTCCTGCTGCTCATACTGCAGTTCATCCTGTTTGCTCATGATAAAACATCTCCTTTGCGATTTTGGTGATATCCGTCGGCCTGCACGGTCCGCGGATTTTATTCGTTTCCTGTACCTTTAGCACGGAATACTCTTTACTCCGGCAGACATACTCACAATTCTTACAGTTCCAACACGGAGAAAAATACGCGCGTATTATACTGTCCGAAAGTGCAACGCGATTTTCTTCTACATTGTCAATCGACTTTTCCACGGCATTTCTGCTGTACCATGCAACCAGCCGATTGATATGTTCATTGTCACTGCCTACCTTGTGCGTATTTGCACCCCAAATGCGTATTTCGTCAAGAATACGCAGGATTTCTGTCTGCTTAGGCAAGGAAACCTCGGTATCCATCGGATACGATTTATTGAAAACGAGGCAGCCGTAAGAGCCGGGAAGACGGTATAGAGCAAAGACATCCCCGTGCTTTTTGAAAAATCTCCATACCTTTGTCTTTTCCCAGCCCCAGCGCTGACCCAGTTTTTCCATCGTTAATATGGCGCCGTAATTGCCGTATTGAACAGCCGGCGCCATAAAAGAAAACGCATTGCCCGGTTCCTCTGATACTGTGTGGCACCAGAGATCCAGCCATGCGTCTGCTTCATCAAATATATATCGCTCCTCGGCAAGTCGGTGCGTAATATTGCGGGGGAGGCAGAGAAAACCAAAACCGTCTGTGGCATACACGGCTCCGTTCATGCACTCCTCACCGGAGCATTTTACGACCCAATCCGTTAATTGATAGGTCAGCTTTTTGGTTTTGCTGTCCAGTGTGTATTTCAGATAACCGAGGTCTGACAGCTTATCCAGTATCTCTAAAGCCTGTACGCGGCTTTTGATGCCGAGAATACTCTTCAGCCCAACAATACCTCCGGACCACATTCCGGGGCTCACAGCGTTCTTATGGCCACAATAGAAGGCGTGTCCCTTGCGAAATGCAGCTCTGGCGGCAATCTTTGCCCAGGCACCCATAATGCCTTTGCCGACCGGCAGGGTATCTCTTCGCAGCTTTACCCATTCATACTTCATCAAGCATTTCAACATCAGCGCCTCCTTCCTTAGAATAATAAAAAAGACGACCTTTCCGTCGTCACATAGTATCAGTCTTTGATTCTTACGATCAGTCCATTCAGCTTGATCAGTTTCACGCCCTTGAGATACCAGAACTCACCGAGTTCGATTCTCGTCGGGATCCACTCTCCGTCAAGCAGCACCTCCAGCCGTTCTCCGCAGTGCAGGCCGCCGTAGTAATCCAGCGGCCCGAAGCGAATGTCCATCCGACCGATTACATCATCATAAATCAGTACACCTTGTTTTTTCATCCTTATTCTCCTTGTGAAATGGGAAAAGCCGAATGAGTTTCAGTGCTCATTCGGCTTTTCTGTGTGACAGGTTATTAAATATGTTGCTCGAATACATACTCCTTTCTAAATGTAATTGTTTGGACTAAATCATCATACTCGCGCCTAAATGCTTAAAGGCTTTCTGACTGAGTCCTATTATATCACTCTCATCTGCCCGGAAGTCCATGGCCGGGGACACCACGGCGTTGGCAAAGCCCGTGATGGGCACCAGGGTCCCGGCTCCGCCGAACCGGGCCAGCTTGTTATACAGGTTCAGCCCCGTGAACAGGGCCGACAGAAACACCAGACTGATGGAGGTGACGGAGGCGGCGTCCTCCCGGGGCAGCAGCATCAGCCAGCCGGTCTGGATCAGCTGGCCCACCACGCAGATAGCCCCGCCGATGCCGAAGGCCAGGGCCATGTCCTTCAGCAGGGGAGACTTCTTCTGCATGCCCTTGACATAGGCCTGGTATTCCTGGGGTGACATATCCATGATTGCAGCACATCCTTTCGCCTATAGTCTGCCCGGCGGCGGGGCTTTTATCCCCGGCGGCGGCACAAAACCGCCGCTTGACAAGGGGGGCGCAAGTTGCTATGCTGGTGAGGACAGCTTTCCATTTGCCGAAAGGAAGAGGTTCTTATGAAGAAAAAGACAAAACAGGCGGGTCCTGCCGCCTGGCTGCGGGAAAACAAGTGGACCTGCGCGGTGCTGGCGGCGGCCCTGGTGCTGCTGATCGTGGGGCGGCTGCTGGCAGCCCCGGCCCGGGTGGAAGCCGGCCAGCCGGAGGAGCGGGCGGACTATGAATCCGCCGTGGTGGAGCAGGTCCTGTCGGACTCCACGGAGAAGGACCCCGCCGCCGACAACGGGTACCGGGGAGAGCAGCTGCTGCTGGTTACCGTGAAGTCCGGGGACTATCAGGGCCAGCAGATGCAGGTATATAACTATGTGGGTCCCCTGTACGGCGGGCCCCTCCACGCCGGGGACCGGGCCACCATCCTGATCTCCAGCTATTCCGACGGCACCGTCAACGCCACGGTGTATGAATTCGACCGGCTGATCCCCCTGGCCATCGTGGTGGCGCTGTTCATCGCGGCGGCGGTGATCGTAGGCGGCCGCACCGGGGCCAAGTCGCTGGTGGCTCTGGCGGTGACGCTGGTGTGCCTGTTCGGCGTGCTGCTGCCGGCGCTGATGAAGGGGGCCAATACCCTGCTGATGACCTTTATCGTGTGCGCCTATGTGGCGGTGGTGAGCCTGACCATTGTGGGCGGCGTGCGGAAAAAGAGCGTGTGCGCCATGCTGGGAGCCGTGGCGGGCACGGCCCTGGCCCTGCTGTTCGGCCTGCTGGCCCAGGCCCTGACCCGGGTGGACGGCCTGCGCATCGAGGACGTGGAGCCTTTGCTGCAGCTGCGCCAGACCGGCACTCCCATCGGCCTGCGGGGCCTGCTGGTGGGCGGCATCATCATCAGCGCCCTGGGGGCGGTGATGGACGTGACCATGGGCATCGCCTCCTCCCTGGCGGAGGTCCACGCCGCCAATCCCCAGCTGTCCCGGCGGGAGCTGTTCCGCTCCGGTATGAACATCGGCCGGGACATGGTGGGCACCATGACCAACACCCTGATCCTGGCGTTTTTGGGCAGCGGGTTCACACTGATCCTGTACCTGTACTCCCTGGGGCTGTCCTTCCGCCAGCTGATGAGCTCGGCGTATGTGTCCATGGAGGTGGTCAGCGGCATAGCCAGCAGCGTGGGCGTGATTCTGTCCATCCCGCTGACGGCCCTGATTACCGCCGCAGTCTTTACAAGAGAAAAGCAGCAAAGCTGAATATACGAAGGGCGCAGCCGGGCGGCTGCGCCCTTCGTATATTCATGCATATTCATAAGGATGATTAATGACAGGCAGAAGGAAAAATCAAGATGCGGCAGGATTGTTTTTTACGCTAAAGGGATATATAATGGTGAAAAATTTGTCAGAAAATTTCGAGGACGCCGTGAGTATCCGGCATTTTTTTCGGGTTGCGCAGCCGACCGCGTCCAGGTGGAGCCGGGAGACATACGCTTTGCCAGGCGGGCTCGGCCTGCGTGAATTATTATTCAGTAGGAAAGATATGAGAGAAAACACATCCGTACACCGGCTCCTCCGGCGGGCACTGTCCCTGTGCCTGGCGCTGGCGCTGACGGTGTCGCTGTGCATCCCGGCGCTGGCCGCCAACGGCGACCAGGAGAACGGCGGCGTGGTGGGCGTTGCCCACGACGCTCAGATCTTTGCCATGCAGGTGTTCGGCAGTATCTGACCTACACCGCCCAGGATTCCTCCAGCTTCCTGATCGGCGAGGACGATGTAGCAGCCGAAATCCACACCCAGGAGATCTCTCTGGATTCCTTCGACGAAAACGGGCAGCTGCGGATGAGCTTCCCCTTCGCCTATAAGGACGCCGTGTATGTGGACGACGAGACCGGCGACATCTACGATTACAGCGCCTGGTGCCAGATCGTCCGGGTCCGGGCCTATGACGCTGCGGGACACGTCACCACCTGCAACGCCCTGCTGTATGACACGGTGTATGGCCAGAAGATGTATGAGCAGAGCGGCTTCAAGGACGCCCGCTATTCCAGCGAGAACATCAACGGCCTGATCGACAGCCTGGAGCCCCTGTGGAACAAGGAGGAGGGCATGACCGACACCCGTTTCTTCATCACCGATGACATGCTGGATGAAAACGGCAATCTCCACGTCCGGGCCACCCTGGACCGGGATGCCAACCTGGTGGTGTTCAACGACAACGTGTATGCGCCCCAGGAGGGCAGCCGCCAGGTGGACTTTGACATTGCCATCCGCAAGGGCCTGAACATCGTGTATCTGGAAACCCTCAGCACCGCCTTTGAGGAGAACGACTTCAGCAACACCTATAAGCTGTATCTGTACTATCTGCCGGATACGGAGCCCTCTGCCCTGCGGTTTGACGACGAGCGCATCGCCGACGTCGCGGTGATCTACACCAACGAGGACGCGTTCACCGTCAGCGGCGACATCACCTCCCTGTACGGCAGCGTGGGCCTGAAGATCAACGGCGACCTGCTGGTGTATCCCTCCTGGGACCTGAACGTGCTGGCCAAGCCCATCACCCAGGTGTTCTCCTATGGCGCGCAGCTGCAGGAGGGCGAGAACGTGGTGACGGTGGAGTTCACCGACGAGGCCACCGGCGCCGCCACCACCGTGGCCTTCACCGTGGTGAAGGATACCGCGGCCCCCGAGGCCCCGGTGATCGCCCAGGGCGGCGACGGAAAGGTGACCCTGACCGCCGCCGAGGAGGACGTGACCCTGTACTACAGCTATGACGGCACGGAGTGGGTGCTGTATACCGGCCCCTTCGCCCCCACCGCCACGCCGGTGTATGCCAAGGCCGTGGACCGGGCGGGCAACGAAAGCGCCGTCAGCCGGCTGGCGGTGCAGGTGACCGCCTCCCAGCCGGTGCGGACCGGCGACGCCGCCCCCGTGGCGGTGTACACCGCCCTGCTGCTGACGGCGGCGGCTGCC
>ENA-UOOD01000309-UOOD01000309.1-human-gut-metagenome-genome-assembly--contig:-CS67-NODE-309-length-61190-cov-8.765601_pt1 | contig 61190 bp, 42 predicted proteins | sample MGYA00242464_ERZ724011 | MGnify/ENA metagenome assembly ERZ724011 | reverse complement strand
CCATACTCGCATCGAGAACAGCTATATTCTTCGTATCCGTCTTCCGTACACGTCGGTTGCTTTTCTCCGACAAAAATACAATCATGCCCATACATAGGCTCAAATGTTTTTTCTTTTATTCCGCAAACTTTGCACTCAAAAATCGCTTCATAATCCGTTTCGCAACTTCTTTCGGACAACACCGTTTTAACAAAATCATGCGGTTTCATTGGTATAGACGTTACATCGATTCGATTTCCGCATGTCAAACAATGTCGTGATCGTTCACCTTTTTCATCACACGACGGCTGCTTATCCACAGTATACTCGTTATCATATTTATGACCGAGGGCAGGTATCTCTTTAATGGTCGAGAATCCACACCGTAAACATTTTTCATAATCGCAATAACCGCCGATTTCACAAGTCGCCGTCTTGCCTTCAACAAATATCATATCGTGACCGAGCTGCGCATACTCCTTGTACGTCGTATAATCGCAACGCACGCATTTTTCGTATGCGTTATGCCCTTTTTGCGTACATGACGGCATCAATACATCGAAAAATTCCAATTCATGCCCAAGCATAAATAGCGCTTCTTCTTTTGTTCTACCGCAATTTGCACATTCGTACACAATAAAGCCGTCGCTTATACAGGTGGGCTGCGTTTTCGACACCTGCTCGTACCTATGCCCTATAGCAGGCAAGATTTCTTTCTCGACTTTACCACATCTACGACATTCGCGATGACCCCTTTCTCCGCTATTTTCACATGTCGGTTGAACGTCCTCGAATTTGACAAAATCATGGCCGAGTTTTTCCATAATTACCATGCCGTCGTTTTGGCCGCAACGGCGGCACACGTGGGTTTTGCTGCCCGCCGATTCGCATGTAGGATAATCCGATACAATCCAATCTGGGCAATAATCATGACCGTACTTCTCGATAACGCTCATTGTGCTGTAATCGCAAACCGAACATTCCTCGTAATCTGCAAAACCGTCTTCTATGCAAGTCGCAGCTTTTCCCGTTACAAATCGTAATACGTGCGGTGATTTTTCCGTCGTTTCTGTATATTGGCTGCCACATCGCAAGCATGTATACAATAGTTCGCCTTTCTCTTGGCAAGTAGATTTTTTGATAACTTTCGGCGAAGAATACTCATGCGGCTTTTTATCTATAATAATATCTTCCTCGGTTATATCGTTTTTATACTCGTCGAAATATTCGCCGCATCTTTGACATTTGTAATGCGCTTTTTGACCGTATAGCGAACACGTAGGAGCTAATTCTTCTATAAGCGTGCCAAATTCGTGTCCGAGATCGGGAATTACTGTAACTGAATTTTTGCCGCATTTTTCGCATACGTATACGATTTTTCCTGACGTTTCGCAACTAGGATTACTCCTACTAGTCTCAATATACGAGTGTCCCGACATGGGCAATGCCTCTTCTCTCTTTTCGCCGCAGTCTAGGCACTCGTATTGCGCTACGCCGTCGTTATCGCAAGTGGCTTCTTTAAGCAAAGTGCGTTTTTCACGATGTGCTGTTTTAGGAATGGCTGTTTCTTCCGTCGTTGCCGAGCAGTATAGGCAATGTCGTGATTTTTTGCCTTCCCGACTACACGTGGCATCTAAATCCACCGTCCAGTCCGAAGAATACTCGTGACTCAATCGACCAAGTTCCATAAACGTACTGTAATCACAGCGGCTACAGGTATCGTATGCTTCGTAGCCGACTTCTAAACATGTCGGAGTCTTGCCCTCGTGATGTACTATTTCATGACCGAGCTTACCTAACGTATCCGTATATCCATATTCGCATCGGCTGCACTTATACGTGGTATATCCGTCCGCTGTACACGTAGGCTCTTTAGTATCTGTAACAGTACAATCGTGACCGAGCATATTTTGCTTTTCGGTATATCCATATTCACATCGGCTGCACTTATATGCGGTATATCCGTCCTCCGTACACGTAGGTTCTTTAGTGTCCTCAACGGCGCAGTCATGTCCGAGCATGGGTAAGGTTACTTCGTACTTATCTAAGCAATAAGTACACTCATATTCTTCTTTTCCGTCGGATATGCACGTAGGTTCGGTCTTTGCGGATAACATATAGTTATGCTCTACTTTACCTAATTCCTTGTATGTATTGTAATCACAGCGGCTACACGTATCGTATGCTTCGTAGCCGACTTCTAAACATGTCGGAACTTTGCCCTCATGATGTACTATTTCATGACCGAACTTACCTAACGTATCCGTATATCCGTATTCGCATCGGCTGCACTTATATGTGGTATATCCGTCCGCTGTACACGTAGGTTCTTTAGTGTCTGTAACAGTACAATCGTGACCGAGCTTACCTAACGTATCCGTATATCCGTATTCGCATCGGCTGCACTTATACGTGGTATATCCGTCCTCCGTACATGTCGGTTCTTTGGTAGCCGTAACAGTACAGTCATGTCCGAGCATGGGTAAAGTTACTTCGTACTTATCTAAGCAATAAGTACACTCATATTCTTCTTTTCCGTCGGATATGCACGTAGGTTCGGTCTTTGCGGATAACATATAGTTGTGCTCTACTTTGCCTAATTCCTTGTATGTACTGTAATCACAGCGGCTACACGTATCGTATTCTTCGTAACCGGTTTCTAAACATGTCGGAACTTTGCCCTCGTGATGTACTATTTCATGACCGAGCTTACCTAACGTATCCGTATATCCGTATTCGCATCGGCTGCATTTATACGTGGTATATCCGTCCTCCGTACACGTAGGCTCTTTAGTATCTGTAACAATGCAGTTATGTCCGAGCATATTTTGCTTTTCGGTATATCCGTATTCGCATCGGCTGCACTTATATGCGGTATATCCATCCGCTGTACACGTAGGTTCTTCAGTATCTGTAACGGCGCAGTTATGTCCGAGCATGGGTAAGGTTACTTCGTACTTATATAAGCAATAAGTACACTCATATTCTTCTTTTCCGTCGGATATGCACGTAGGTTCGGTCTTTGCGGATAACATATAGTTATGCGCTACTTTACCTAATTCTTTATATGTACTGTAATCACAGCGGCTACATGTATCGTATTCTTCGTAGCCGACTTCTAAACATGTCGGAGTCTTGCCATTATGATGTACTATCTCGTGTCCGAGCATATTTTGCTTTTCGGTATATCCGTATTCGCATCGGCTGCATTTGTATGTAGTATATCCGTCCGCTGTACACGTAGGTTCTTTAGTATCTGTAACAATGCAATTATGCCCGAGCATATTTTGCTTTTCGGTATATCCGTATTCGCAACGGCTGCACTTATACGTGGCATATCCGTCCGCTGTACACGTAGGTTCTTTAGTGTCTGTAACAATACAGTTATGTCCGAGTGCCGAAATTTCTTTTTCTTCATAAAAATTGCAGTTATCGCAAACACGCCTTAACAACCCGTTCTGTTCGCAGCTTGCTTCGACCACTACAACCTCTGTCATTTTTTCGTGAGCACATGGCTCTGCTGCGCCCTCAACGACATAGCGTAACACCCTGTCAAGGGCGGCAAGATTTGCGGACTCGTACTCATAATCATAACTTTCGGTTCCGTCTGTTCGTACAACTCCGCCACCGACCACAAAAGCCGACGGATCGGTATTAAAAGAACCGCTTTTTACCGAAACGCCACTAACAGCACTTTTATTTTTACCGTCCGCAGCGTACTTTCCGCTTATAACAGAAAACTCACTTCCGCCGCTAATCGCCTTTGCCGTATACGCCGAATACGTCAAAACCTGAGACTCGGATATTTCGCCACTTCCTTCCGAACATACGCCGTATGCCTTGGATTTTTTTGCACACTCGCTTTGCGCAACTATTATGTTTATGCCGCTAAGACGCAAAATCGACGATACGTTACCGAAAATTCCATACATTTCGGAAACGTAACCGTCGATAGACTGAGTCAAAACAAATGACGTATTTTTTACTGATATTGTTGCCGAGTCAGCGTAAATTCCATAGAACGAAGTGTCCGGCGCATTTACATAGCCGTGATATTCTACCGAACAATTAGTTATTTCTACGGTACTGCCAGATGCCGCTCGAACGCCGTAATTGCTACCGTTTGACGAAGTCTTCTCCATCTTTATGCCGTCAAGCGAAACATTTGCGCCGTCATTTACGTCAAAAAGCGTTTTAGTCCCCTTTACGGTTGCGCCCGACGATGATTTTATCGTCACTTCTCCGCCTTTAATATTAAAAACGGCAGCAACGTCGTCAGCACTCTTAGCCTTTACGGAACCGTCGAGGCAAATAGTAATGTTCTTGTCAATAACAAAAATAGGTTGCGATACGTTTATGTTGTTTGTAAGTCGAACGGTATCTCCGTTCTCAGCCGAATTAATGGCAGCGACGAAAGTCTCATAACTGTCTGTTTCGGTCAAAGCAATCGTCGGCGTAACGTGAACTGTTATCGTCAACGTTGTAAGCAAAGCACAAAAAATCACAACACACTTGTAAAAATTTGCTTTCATAACGCCCTCTTTGGTATATTCAATATTTTACCACCTCAGGCGTACTTATGTCAAAACAAATTCACACAAATGCCGAAAACTTTTCATTTTTTACACTTCTTAAAAGGGATTTTTCTTCATTATCGATTATTTCGGATATTATCGTCGCAGCCAATCGCTGTCCGGTTTGAGACAGGTGAATACCGTCGGCACAGTAATAGTCAAAGCAATCGTTAAGCATTAGAAGCTTCGTTCGCAAATCGATTAAACCTACTTCCATTTCGTACGCAGTCTTTACGACTTCGATATTAAACATCTCTTGCTTGCGCGAAATATTGGTAACGTCACCGTCCAAAAATTTTAAAACCGCATTACCGTCCGCTATTTTACTAATTACGCTGTCAAAGTATCGCTGAGAATTAACGGGCAAAAGAGTAACCAAAAATACTTTTTCGCTGACTTTCTTTAATTTTGCGGTTAGATTGTGCAGTATTTCGGAGTATGCGCAAAGCCCGGTTTTTGAAGAATGCGGATAATCCGGCGAAAGCGCAACTTGCCGCCAATCGTAATCCACGTCGTTCCCGCCTATCCAGATTACCGAATAGACTTTATCGCCAGGCTTAATGGCCTCGATATATCGCTCTACAAATTTACGCTCGCTCAGCTTAACTATGGTTTGCCCGAATGCGGATATGTTTTCCACCTCGTCAAATAACAATTTCTCTCCGAGTATATCCACCGCACACGGCTTTGCCGGCAACGGACGACCACTGTCCGTAACTATGCCTTTTGCACAAGAATCGCCAAAAACAACAAGCTTTTTCATTTCTACCTCCTTTACGCTATCATTGTACAACGGACACTCGCAATAATCAACCTACTTATTTAAAATAGGGTTCTACACCTTATTTGGCGCAGTAGAGAGCAGGTAAATGGCACTCTACTGCCGGTAGAGTGCCGAAATTTGTTGCGTTTTTCCGTATACGATGTATATTTTTCGACATAATTTGCTTGATTCTATACCAATGCTTATGTTAGAATTGAACTATGGAAGATCTTAAAAAAGTTATTGCAGACAATATAATATTCTACCGAAAAGAGAAGGGGTACACGCAACTCGAACTTGCCGAAAAGCTTAATTACTCAGACAAGGCAGTCAGCAAGTGGGAACGAGCCGAATCATTACCGGACGTTATTACGCTTAACGAGATTGCCTCTATGCTCGACGTTACTCTAAACGACTTGGTTTCCGTAAAAAAGAAGGTGCGCATACGAAAACCTCTCACCGTTTGCTTTTCGGTAGGTCTGGTATGGCTCGTCGCCACGGTAGTTTTTGTTTTGATAAATATCCTTACAAAATCATCGGAAAGGTCGTGGTTGGTTTTTTTGTATGCAATACCGGCGTCCTCGATTTTACTTATCGTTTTCACCTCTATCTGGCATTATCACTTGGGTTTATTTGTTTCCGAGAGCGTTCTAATATGGTCGCTCGCCGCAGCGATTTTTTTATCTCTTTCCTCCTATGCCGGCATGTTTTATATTTTCTTTTTACCGATTCCTCTGCAAGCTTTAGCTGCGCTGTGGTACATAAGAGGAATACGTAAAAGAGGCAAATGACGCTTTCGTTACCCGCTTAAACAAAATTATGATTTATAATAATATTTTTAGGCCTTGCGCTTTGATGTGAACCCAAAAGTTTGGACAGAGAATTAAATTTTTGGAGTTACACTTCACTTGTAGCAAAAGCCTTTTCTTTTTACATATAAATATAATAACTGTCCGAGCTTATGCTTCTTAATTTTTGATTTTGCCTTAGCCACCCCATCGTTGCGAGCAGTACCACCCTAATTAAATTATATTATTCGCTTACTTTGTAACGTTTACATCGGTTTATCAAAACTTTTTTACGATTTTTACTGTTCAAAAATCTTGCAAGACTAACTGTTCTATATTTATTCTCTGTTCTTTTCATTTCTTGTGTTTCGGCGGCAATAACGTAAATTATTATTATCTGATTTTTGATGTATATAAGATTGTGCAATTTTACTTAGCTTACTGCGATCGTATGAATCCACAATATTATGAAATTATAACCATAAGGCACGACGCCATAGTAATGAAATCATACTTTTCATTTTGCGCACTCATTTTCTTGACTAATTTAGGCGTTTATTATATAATAATGGTATAAATTTTTAGCGAGGTATATTACATGGCTTTGAAAGGTTTAGGAAAAGGCTTGGGTGCCCTTCTCGCAGATATCGAATCTGACGAAATAACGGACTCTATGCCGGCTTCGGAAATTTCTATCGACCTTATTGACCGCAACGAAAATCAACCGCGTAAAATTTTTGATGAAGTCGCAATGACTGAACTAGTCAACAGTATTCGCATTCACGGCATTATCACTCCCCTGATTTTGGTTAAACGCGGCGAGCGCTATATGATCATTGCAGGTGAACGTCGCTGGCGCGCGGCCAAACGTGCAGGATTACGAACTGTTCCCGCAATAATCAGAGATTATACCGAAGCTCAGATTAAAGAGATTTCTCTTATTGAAAACATTCAAAGAGAGGACCTCAACCCTATCGAAACGGCTACTGCCATAAAACAACTTATGGACGAGTGCCATTACACGCAGGAAGAAGTTGCAGAACGCATCGGCAAAAGTAGAACAGTCGTTACCAACACTGTCGGTCTGTTGACTTTGGCTCCAAAAGTTATAGATCTTATAACACAAGGAAGGCTTTCGGCTGGACATGCAAAGATTTTGATTTCTCTAGATGACCAAGACGCTCAGCTTGCTCTTGCATTAAAGGCTGCCGACGGAAAAATGAGCGTTCGAAAGTTCGAAGAACTCGTTAAAGCATACCGCAACCCCAAGAACAAAGAAAAGCAGATGCAAAGTTTAGAGCTAAAAGACCTTGTAGAACACATGCAACGAACTTTTGCGACAAAAGTTTCCGTTCTTGGCAACGACAAGCGCGGTAGAATTTATATCGACTATTACAATAGGGACGATCTCGACAGAATAGCTGATATTTTGGAACTTGTTGATTCGCAAACTAAAAAATAATAACCCTCTTACTCTCCTTTTAAGCGGCACGTCGATTACGGCGTGCCGCTTTTTTAGTTATGCAGTTTTTATAAAGAAGAACTATTCCCGGCATATTCTGTAGCATAACTTATAAGAAAACAAAATGCTTCATGTGAAACTTTTTTAGGCAATTGCCGTGTGCTTAATTAAAAACTACTGTCTATGTAACAAAACGTGTAATATTTGCTCCAAGGTCTTTTTCACAAAAGGCTTTTTATTTTATCTTCTAATGCCGCCCGTGTACTGTTTTATTCGTTATTTTTTTATCTCTCAAACTTAAAAGCAGGCAAAGACCGCCGATAATTTTTGCAATAGCTACCATCATGGAGATTGCTAATAAACTCTTTTTTACAATACTCGCCTGCTCTAATCTAAGCATTTCGAAAAGGCGACTCAGAAGCAGTTTCACGTGAATCCGGGCAAACTTGCGTAAAGTCCAAAGACACTCGGCGGTAAAATGCAAATCAATCAAATTGTATGCAATCTTAGCATTACAAAGTCGATATATCGAAGCAAATCGTTTCACGTGAAGCAACACTGCAACGTGTGCAACTAACATAGTCAATTAGTCGACACATGCAACCAAAACAACTATTTGTCTTCTTTCTTTGCATAATCAAATAAATTGAAAAAACAGTAACAGACGCATAAATATCATTAAAAACTAAAAGTGAATCACAGTTATTTTTTGGCAGCCCCGGCTAGACAATTTCTATAAAAAATTATTGTATAAATCGTAAAGCACTAAAACGAAATAAATCGTTATATTATTGTAGACTTAAACTTAAATCGCTTCATTAGAGTCAATAATAGCTTGGATACGTTTTTTCTAGTTCTATTTACCCGGTGGGATATCGCAAAATTAAAAATCAGAAAGGCCCCGAATTGGTATTTTAACTCCCGATAGATAGTATAGATTTGCGACTACACTCAAATCTCGCCTGCCGTCCTCCCCCACCCCAAAAAAATATGACTGCGTAAATCAAAATGCTTCGAAAGCCAAAACATTATTTTGTGTTTCGGACAATGTTACTTCTTACTACTTACCGTTGGGACTGTCTTAAAAATTCAGCTAACTTAGCAAACTGACTTTAACGCAGAGTTCTGTTTTCTTAAATGCCTCCGGTAATCTTACACATACAACATACCAACAAGGACTCAATCACCGCTATTTGAGCTCAGTAAAAGCCTAATAAAATTACACACTTATAAAAAAGCACATTTATAATGTGAAAATTGTATTTTGGTATATTTTTAAACATATTTATAATTCCTCTATATTTTATGTACTATTTTGCGAACAAATTGTTTCACATGAAACATAAATAAACAAAAATCATGTTGTTTTTCTATGAAAAAAGCCGAAATAAAACTTAAAAAACTATCCGCTTTTGTGGAAAACTTAGTGGATAAGTAGATAAGTTTTTTTGCATTAAACACCAAAATCGCAAATGAACACATAAAAAACAAACAGCACTAAAATATTTCAAACGCACAAGTTATAACGCTAAAATCAGAAAAGCGCACGACTGCTGCAATTTTGCGCATGTAAAACACCATACCGCACTACAGTAAAAATTTGGCGGTTTCTATATGCCAAGTATGCGTTCCAAGTAGTCTTATTGGAGTAGCAAATTGACAAGATGTAAAATCGCAAATCGCTGCGCAAAAACATAAACAAGTGTGCTTCTTACAGCGCAATGTTCAATGCTCCCCTTTAATGAGAATACAGAATACTGATAGTTATAGAACTAAGCGCAATAGAGACGTTTAAATCAATTATAAAAGCTCCATTTCGATTTGGCTGCAACCAATAGCCCGCCACATTGTCACGATTTTATATTTGCCATTCATTATAGCATACATTTTAGAACGCAGCGCCTCACACGCAAAGGGACATCCCGAAGCAAAAATCACATAACGAATATTTGGCTGCGTATATACGGCGAAAGTTTGCTTATACGCCCCTCGCTTAAGCGCTTTACTTAAAAACACTTAAAACAAAAGCATTTGCATTTTGGCATTAAATATAAGAATTGCGAGATATTTTTGTAGCAAATTGACAATAAATAATGCAGTACGAGATCAGTTTTTTAAATGCGTTACCCCTCCTAAACAAAATGCATCAAATACAATCCCCATATCACCCGCAGCACAACAATAGTCAAAATTACTTTGCAATTACAAACCCAATTAGTTAATTGCGTCAATATCATATTTTAAATTAACAAACCGCATATATTGTTTATTCCTCCAATAAACATTGAACTGTATTAATAATATAATTAAAATTCTTAATTTCCCTACTCTATTGATTGCAAAAAATCGAACAAGCGGCTAACTGAGCATAGATTAAATCGCAATGTTTGAGCGATATTGTTAAATACGCAAAAAAATAATAAATTTATAAACTAAAAACAGCTGCGTTATATTTTGTAAACTATCATAATTAAATAACGCTATCATTTTTTACATTATATAGATAGAAAATTCAAAGCATGGCTATAATAATACCCGGCAAGTAGCTCGAAATAAAAGAAAATTTTCTTCGTTCGCAAGAAGGTATAATCCGGTATATAAGTTAGTAAACAAATCAAAAAAGTCTACATTTGGCCCGAAATATTGAGCTTCTCAAACAGAATTTATAGGAAAAATTTCAACAAAATGGCGAGTAAAAATCGTTCGATTTTGAGAATAGTTATAAATTCATATAATAATATTTTACATTAAAGGAGCAAAAAATATAGAATTTATTCGTCCATGTACAATCTTTGGTATTACGTTCAAAACAATACAATTTAAAAAACCAAACAATGCAAAAATAGTAAAAATAGTATAGCGTTAGCTGAATAACTGCGAACATAGTGTCAAGTACAGAGCAAAATTATAAGAAAAACTAACCAAACCGGTTCAAACGTCACCCAACGCATTACAAAAAAAGAAAACGACAAATAAAAAATGGTAACGCAAAGTAAACAGATTAATAATATTGACTGCGTAGCCCTAACTGCGCAAAAATTTTAGCAACAATATAATGAATTTAATTTTTGCGCAAAGAATTATACTTATCATAATAAACATTTCGACAACGTAGAAATATAAATGCACAGCCAAAGATGAGCGCAAAATACGTACACAAGATGTGCGCTTGCAATATATTTATAAGCCAAATTGCAATAAAAATATAATTTACACAACGCTACACAAAAATGTACAGCGCACAAACATTTTGACTAAAACATTATTCGCATCAAAATATTTAACATTAATAAAACCATAGCGCATTGTTAAATTTTTGACGCATTAATTATGAATATCGATTAACTAATCAGCGCAAATAATAAATGTGCAAAAAATATGTGCGCAAATAAGTACGAACATAAATAGCTTAAAGCGTTGTAGATGATTAAAAAATTAGTTCTCAGAATTATGAGCGCATAAAGCATAAAAGCGAGCGCAAACAACAATATTAATTGACACCGGTTACTAGTTATATAGCGCTAAAATATAATTTAAAATTAAATTTAGCGCACATAAAAATAAAAAGTAGTTTACTATAAACGCAAAACAAATTAATATTTAAATTGTAACGCACAAAGCTGAAAAAATTTAAACTAAAATGCGCTTAAAATTATATTTAAAGTATGTCTCAATAATATAATTAATATTGTAACGCAGACAGCGCTTAAATAAAAAAATTAAAAATGTATTAGCGCTAAAAAAAGCAAACCTCAAAAATAATGAGCGCTAAAAAATGTTAAAATAACTTATTAGCGCGAAATAAAAAATTTAAAGCGCTTGACTCCGTATTGTTTTATGCACCTTAAAATAATTACAGCGCATAAATATATAAACTATTCACATTCGTGCGCAACTCAAATCGCATTTCATAATAATAAGCGCAACATGTAAAAATTTACGCTTTATAATCTTTAATTAATAGTCAGAAACGATATTAAGCGCAAAAGTAACGCAACTAATACCATAGCCATTACTTTGCGCAATTTAACAATCGCCATAATTTGTTTAAAGCAAAAAATATATAATAAGTATAGTCTTTTGCTTGGATAGGGGAGTATTAGCGCCTTATTTCTTATAAATGAATACTCAGTATCTAATACGTTGTATTGTACAAATAGTGTACGCCTTGCGAAATATACCGAAGTATAGTTAAAATACGACTTTTACGCTACAAAATAATCAAACACGCCGGCGCACAATAATTATTCTAAGTTATACAATTACATATTTCAAAAAAGAACCCGACGAGCCTTTGCATAGTTTAAGTCGAAATATGCGTCGTTATTATGTATAAGCAATTTACATCGAAGTTTTTAGAATAATCTGACGCTGCGGCATAATACCTGACTATATCTAAACCATCAATTGACATATAAAGCGTGATAAGATTAAATAATTACATACAATTGGTTACCTAGGCATACAAAATTTTACTTCTGCCAGGCGCAAAAACATTTATATATATTAAAACAACACACAAATAGTAGTTATGTTTTCATAACCCATATAGTTTGTTTTTATGCGATTTACAATAGTTAACATTTTTAATGTATGTGTTAATTAATTTTAGATAAACCTCTATTTATGAAGCCCTGTGACATTTCTGTCCTTATACCTGATTTACATATACACAACAATCGAGCAAAAATTTTTGCCGCTAATTCTGCATTAAAAGAATATTTGTCATTGCCTGTAGCAACCACAAAGCAGTGTTAAATAAAAATCAATTAGCAATTAGTTTCAAACCCGAACTTAATGTAAGATATATTAAAAAATTATCTCGCATAGTCGCTAAAGAAAATTTTTGAAATTTGCAAAAAAACACTTGATTTTTGATATTCAGTGTGCTACAATAACTTAGCTAAAGTGACGAGGTATAGCGCAGTTTGGTAGCGCGCTTGGTTCGGGACCAAGAGGCCGTGAGTTCGAATCTCGCTACCTCGACCATTTTAACACCGGGGTGTAGCGCAGTTTGGTAGCGCGCATGAATGGGGTTCATGAGGCCGGAAGTTCGATTCTTCTCACTCCGACCAAAAAGTTCGGATGCTTTTAATCAGAAAAGCATCCGAACTTTTTTATACACTCAAAGCCTTAAAGTTCAACGTCTAAGATACCAAAGGTTTTGATAGCGCCTATTACACAAAATAGCTAATATCATAAAACTCCTTTTATTGGGGGACGCAGTAGCACCCTCATTCAGCCGAAAACGGGTGCGGACATTTTTAAGATCGGAACCGGAACCGGCAAAGAGCTTCCCCTGATTCCTATACGCCGACTACGGAAGCCGCAAAAGGCAATAAGGCCGCCACCCACGCACGCCCGGAAAAAAACCTATCTTTCGAAAGAAGTTATCGATGGTTACGATACCATTTTCGTACCATTCCTTATCGGGTGAGGGCGGCGTCTATGCCCGTTTTGCCCTTCCTTAATTTCTACAATTTAAGCGGAAAAATCATTTACACTTTCTGCACAGCGGTAAGCAGTGCCTATTTCGGGAAGTCCGGCAGATATCCGCTCCAACGCAAACGGCGCAAACATCGTTGAAACAAAACGTTTTTCGCATAATGACGAAAGCGGCGGAAAATCGTGAATTGCTTTCATATATCCGAATCAGCCGTCTACGCTCGCATACCCGGCACTTTGACAAATGCGGCTGCAATCTTACTTATAAGGAAACCGACGACGGTTACAGCGTAACGGTGAAACCGAAAACGTCGATAGCATAATTATTCCTACGTAATTCGACGGTTTGCCCGTAACGGAAATCAGTGAAAATGCCTTATCGGTAATTAGTGATGGAATCACTGAAATAATATCGACCTAAAAAATGCAAGTCGGAAACATGTTTTGATACGAATTCTTACTAAATTGTAACCGGGATTCTGTGTGAATGCGCAAACTTTTAAAAATCGTTTTATTCTCACATCCAACCGTCGGTAGTTTTCGTTTTTGGACGCAGTAACCGAGGATATGCCTAAACTATCCGTACATTTCAATTATCTCGATAATCGTTTTTCTGTCTTCATTGGCAAGCAACAACGCTAATTTTTTCAGCAAATCGATTTGCTTTTTGTTCATACTCGGTTTGTCAGGTTTAAAATTCGGCAAAACAAAAACTCCGCCTCCGCTACCGGACTTGGTGTATATCGGGTATTTAAGAGACAAGTGCATTATGTCATTTTCAATAGTGCGTTTGCACACACCAAACTCCACTGCAAAATTTTCCATTGTTTCTTGTCGTCTTCTGCAAAGCGTAAATAAAATAGATTGCCGTCTTTCGTGCGCAGTCACAAATTCCTCCCCATGCGGTTTTCAGCAAATATTAGCATGCTAAATCAAACGCCTGTCGACACTGTAAACATCATCGGCGCAAAGATACGCATATAAACTGCGCCGCCAAAGTTTATAATCGCAAAGAGATTTTACAATAGCTTTAATAATATAATACCTATCCGAAAACATGATACGTTGCCATTGTTAAAGCCGAACAAAACGCCGAATATGACAGATAGGGATAAGAAATAGGGGCTTATACGCAAAGCCTATTGTTTAATTTTACGACTGCCATTGCCGTCTTCCGTTATAGCGTCGACTTTAAAGCATTTAAGACTCATCGAGTCACCGTGTAACGTAATTTGTACACTTCCCCCTTTCCCCTGCGCACAAAAACAGCTTTGCGGTCAAAAATGCGGCTTAAAGGCGGCATTTACGCAAATCGATCTCTTTATCAAACAGGCACAAACCGGTCCGTAATTGCGCTATTGCGACGTCACTGCGCCAATCAAAGCACGGCAGCCACTCGTCTACATGCAAGAATATATCAAATAAGCCAAAAAAAACCAAATATAAACTTGCCTAACTGCTAAAGTTGACGACACCGTATTAAATATAACGTCCTGCGGGCGGAACACATTTATAATTTTGTTCTCGATGCAGTAAGTATAACGTCGGATTGCTGTTTATTTTTCGCTGTCTAAAAGCTGTTTAATTTTGACGGTATTTTCACAAAAGTTCGCTCTACCGTAAATATTAAAGAAAATCGAACCGCCTCTTGCCTTTTTAAAAATTTTTCACTGTATTTTTTTGTGAAAAATTCATTTTATCGCAAACGCAGTTTTGTGAAAATACTGTTTATTCTCGCTTAAATGTCCGCATTTCAATGAAAAAGCTAATATTTAATGTGAAAAAGGACGCATTGAAAATATGGGTAAATCCTAGTGACATTCACATGGCTATATTATTTGTGAAAAACAGCAAAGTTCAAAAATATGCGCACGTATTGTAAATTCGGCGACATATTCTCCGTTTTGTCACATTTCAAAATTAACTTTTTAATGCGATATTTCATTTTCAAAGTCGCTAAAAATGCTTACATAGCGACAAATTTTGACGATACTGGTTGTAAAAGTGTAAAAATAAGATCATCTTTGTGATAAGCTTCAACGCTTCAGCTATTGACATATTTGCAAAAAGAATATATACTGATAACGGCTTTAAGTAAAGCCTACACGGTGAGCGCCATACGACTAAGACGGTTACGGGCAAGACGAAACAGTCTAATACTAATAAGGGGCTAAGGGGCAAAAAGATATGGAGAAAAGCAAAAACAAGTATTTTACTATGCTTAAGGTTCTTGCTTTGGTTACGTTATGCTGTACCGTGGTTTTATGGATTGCGCTTTGGGTTGCGTCGGCAACGCCGGGCAGCGTAAGCGGCTCCAACACCGACAAAGTTACGGGGATTTTGGATGACAAATTCGATCTCGAAGACAAAGTCGGCAGCAAAAACGAAATTCAAAAAATAGAACTTACCCGAAAATATACGACAAAGAAGTTTTGCGGTGACACAGAAACGCTTTCGGTATCGATTTTGCCGACGGAATTCGCCTCGGTGCAACTCGAATACAGTTCGTCCGACAATGACGTCGCTTCGGTAGACAATAACGGCGTCGTCACTTACAACAAGGTCGGTGAGGCAAAAATAATGGCGTCCTACACGCAAGAAATCAACGGCAAAACTATTTGCGTAAAAGGCGTTTGCAAGGTATCCTGTCAGGGCGAAAAACCAAAAGAAAACATGAATTTATCTTTTTCGTCGGGAAGTGTAAATCCGTCCGCTTACATAAAACAAGTGGGCGTAGGTAGGCGAGTGCAGATTGTATTTAACTACGGAAATACGAGAGCTACAAATTTAACCTACGTTTCATCCGATCCGCAGGTTGCGGCGGTACACGGCTCGTACTTATATTCGCTTGCTCCGGGGGAGGTCGTCGTAACGGCTAACTACGGCAGAAATCGGATAAATTGTGCGGAAATCCGCATTTTACCAGATTCGGATGCTTATATCCCCGTTACGTTTGCTTTTTACGATAATATCGATAGTCTAAACATGGAACACGGATACTGCTACTCGATAGGCAGCTCGATCATACGCTCCATTACGGCACAAAGGGGTGATTCCGGAGAAGAAATTACCGTTACAAAAAGCGAAAATCCGGCTATCTATGACAAACTGATTTCACTGTTTCGATTAGAATCGTCAAACAGCGGCATTTTAAGCAGAAAGGGCAATTATCTGGTAACGTCTGGTTACGGTAACGTTACTCTGACAATAACTTCTCCGCTAAATCCGAATATCCGTGTAAAGAAACAATTTGACGTTAAGAGCTCTGTGCCTAAAAAAATCGAGATTATAGGCAATCGAGCGATTACGCCACATTCGGAGTATGTCTACACTGCAGAGTTTTCGCCTGTCGATTACAAAGAGCAAAACCGCATTACTTGGAGCGTTATAAAAGGCAAAGCAAAAATCAGCGAAACAGGAAAGTTAACGGCGTCCATGTACGGAAAAATAGTAATTAGATGTCAAAGCGCAGATTATCCCGAAGTCTATACGGACCTAGAGATTAAGTCGAGACTTTTCGTTACCGCATACGGATTCGTACGCAAGTTTATGGGGCACGGATTATTGTCTGCACTGCTGGGATTCGGCATTTTCGGCTCGGCTTTAATGCTGTTGAAACGGAAGTGGATTGCCTTTCCTATTACCGCACTGAGTTCGTGCGTATACGCTGTCGGCAGCGAATTTATACAATACTTTACGCCTCAAAGGTATTGCTCGTTATCGGACATAGTTATAGATACGATCGGCGCAATAGGCGGCATGCTCGTAGCCGCTATTATCGTAGCTTTTATTTGTGTGGTTTGGAAAGCAGTTTCTTCGTCGAGTTTCTCGAAGTTAAAAACTCAGTTTTATCGAATTAACCTTAATACGGTGTTCCCGCACAAAAACAAGAATAGCGAAACAAACCTAAATAATAATTAATTTCGCATTCTTCGGATGTATTTGCTTTGATATATTTTAATTTTGTTATTCGTTTTACCTGAGGTTATAAATATTTATTTTAAATAGCCGAATTTCGAAATAACTGATATTTGTATGCGTGCCGACAAAACTCGAAATTTGCAAGCACAATTCGCAATACAAGATCTAATATAGGAGAAAAAAATCATGACTCAAAATAATAAATTAAGCGATACGGTAAAAGTTGACAAAGCCGCTCTTAATAAGATAGGGTGCAGCCTTTACGTCGTTACGACCAAAGTAGGAGATAAAGACAACGGGTGCATTATCAATTCGGTAATGCAAATATCAAACAACCCTTTAACTATTGCAGTAAGTCTTAATAAAACAAATCTCACTCACGAAATGGTTAAAGAGAGCGGCAAACTCAATGTTTGTTCGTTGGACGCAGATGCGCCGTTGGCCGTTTTTCAAAATTTCGGCTATCGTAGCGGTAGGTCGTGCGACAAATTTCTGACTTGCAATCCGCTGCGAACCGAAAACGGTTTGATTTATCTTCCACATTATATTAACGCCGTCTTTTCTCTAAAAGTCGTTTCTTACGTAGACTCCGGAAGTCACGGCTTATTTATTTGCCGACCGGTTGAAGCCTTTAACATATCCGACGTGCCTTCCATGATGTACGATTTGTACAAAATTTGCGTAAAACCTCAAGTTAAATCGACGCAAAAAGTCGCATACGTTTGCGAAATTTGCGGTTATGTTTACGAAGGCGATACCTTGCCGGAAGATTTCGTTTGTCCCGTTTGTAAACACGGTGCGCAAGATTTTAAAAAGCTTCTTTCTTAACCTGCTTTTCTTACAAGAAAAGCAGGTTAAGAACATTATAAGATTACCTCTGTAGAAATTTCCGCAAAAATCGGCGTTTCGCCGGAAATGATAACACAATACATGACAACGAATAAACTGCCTAGGCTTGAAACGTTTGCGATTCTTTGCAAGGAACTGGACCTTTCTCCTGCATACATTCTCGGGGTAACGGAACATTGATTTCGTCAAAGTCCGTTTTTTAGATAAAGTCGCCGACGTCGCTTTATCTGTTTTACAAATACAATGCCCTGTCTTACATAAAGAGAAAAAAAGACAGGGCTTTTTATTTATTAATACGGAAAACTTCGTCTATGTCGGGATCTTCCTAAAAACGTCAGCTTTGGACATTGAAAACGTGCGCAAAAAACTACCTGCGTTTAATTTCGCAGGTAGTTTCTATATTTTTTCAATTTATTATTGCTGCAAAAACTCCTTTTGGCTCAAGATCTTAGTTCGGCTACGTTTCCCAATCAAAAATCAACTGCGTTTTAGTTTTTATTTATGAGTTTGTCTATGCCTTTTAACATAAAAGTAGCCAGCTCGAACTGCGGATCGTAAGTAAGAGCAAGGCGGAAACAATTCTGCGCCTTTTCCACTTCGTTCTTTCCGAGAAAAGCCAATCCGAGGTAATACGCCACATAATTTTTTTTCTTAAATCTCGGCGACTGCAACGCCTCCTGCGCATCTATTATAATTCCGTCATGCATTCTTTCTCTTACTTTTTCTTCTTTGATTTCGCCCGCCTGTGACGTTCTTGCCGCAATATTAAGAAGATATATTTCTTCGTCGTCCGGATATTCGTTAAGCAACCTGTCGGTGCCTTTTGCCGCATATTCGAAATTCCCTAAAGCGAGTTCTCTTTGATACTTTTCCGTTTCCCTGCTTATTCCTTTTTCGTTTTTTTGGTTTTTCCATTCGGTATACTCTATAAACCAATCTATAAGTATAGGATTGACTCCGCCAAGTACCATCTCTTTTGTGTTTACATAAACTATATCGCTATACCGACTGCTAAGCGCTTTTTCAAAAATATTTTCTTTAAGCACTATCGCCTTCATGTTCATAAATGGATCTTCTTCGTACGGTGCGCCGAGATTTACAACGAAAGGAAAATGGACGTACCACATGGCGATCAGCTCGTCGGCAGCGGTAGGCAGGCTGATTATTTTGTATATAAGTGTATATAACGGTAATTTTTCGGGAGCAAGCGCATCGTCTCCGATAAGCATACCTTTTTCCACGCACTTTTTCCACAAATTTCCGCCGGCGTCAAACTTTATTTTTCCGTTTATCATAACGCCTCCGCCGGTAACAAAATCTCCGTCATTAAGCCCGTCAATGTATTCTTTTTTCTGTTCATACTCGGGATGTTCTTTTTTATCTATCGTGTAACATGCCTTCAGCTCAAAAAGTTTCGGATCGGGATTAGTCATTTCTCCCGTTTGATACAGTAATCCGAAATTATATACCGAATAAGCCATGTCTCTTTTTTCTTTTACGCTTAAATCGCTCTTGGATATCGCAAGATAGGAGAGCGAGTCGGTGTATCTTATTCCTTCGGTTGCGTTCATAAAAATCTCCTTATCTACATTTAAGCAATTATACCCTTTTTTCACCGTTTTCGCAACCAAAAAACGCCGAGTTTTTACAAGAAATGAAAAACGTAAAATTAACACCTGTCAGTTTTTCACAATTGTGGTGAAAACGGTTTACTTTTTGTAAAAATTGGGGTATACTATCCGTGATAATATAGTTATAACCAAGGAGGAATGATTATGGCTAAAATATTGATCGTAGACGACGAAGAAAATATCCGTAACGTGCTTAGAGAATACGCAGAATTCGAAGGTCATGAAGTTTCTGAGGCCGTTGACGGCATGAACGCCGTTGCCATGGCGAGAGAAAACGACTATGACATTATTCTTATGGACGTAATGATGCCGAAATTGGACGGTTTTTCCGCAGTAAAAGAGATAAAAAAGGTTAAACAAATTCCGGTAATCATGCTTTCTGCCAGAGTAGAAGAATACGACAAGCTTTTCGGTTTCGAAATAGGCGTAGACGACTATGTTACCAAGCCGTTCTCTCCCAAAGAAGTCATGGCGAGAGTGGCTGCTATCTTGCGCAGAGGCAAGACTCAAAACGCCGGTAAACGCATAGTTTCCGACGGATTGGAAATAGACATCGCCGGTCGTAACGTAATTGTGGACGGCAAAAAGATTTCCATGACGCCGAAAGAATACGAGCTTTTGTTCTATCTCGTAAACAACGCCGGCATCGCCATCTCCAGAGAAAAACTTCTTAACGACGTTTGGGGATACGACTTCTACGGTGACGATCGTACCGTAGATACTCATATCAAGATGCTCCGAGCGTCTTTGGGCGAGTATCGTAACAAAATCGTTACGTTAAGAGGTCTCGGATACAAAATCGAGCTATGAAAAAACGCTTTTTCCCGCTTTTCTTAAAAACCTGGTTGAACTTCGCCATAATGACAACAATATTCTTGTTGTTGTTATGGTGTTTTCAATTATTCTTTTTTAACTCTTCTTATGAGAAAAAACAAGAAGATTACATCCGCAACATAAGCGACGAATTGGTAGAAAATTTTGAAGACAATCCTCATTACTACTCAAAAATCCAGTCTTTCGCAAAATCCAACAATTACGATATTTATATCTTTCGTATAGACGAAGGAGAAATAAAAGGCGATTCTTCCGGCGGATACTACTTTGACGAAAACCTCGACGTTATCGTGTGCAAACCCGACTCGAAAACCATTGTTTATAAACCGGTAAAAAACGTATTGACCTGGTCCGCTCAAAGAGAAAACGAATTTATTCAAAACATAATTTACTCCGATTTCGGATCATTTTTTTTCGTCGAAAACTCCGATCTTCCTTCTACTTTTAACTTTATGGTTTACGGCAATTTGCTGATGAAAAGCAGCAGTTCCTCTTCTGTAAATCAAAACTTTTATTTTTGTCTCGTTGCCCCCATTCTTAACTCGGGTTACACGGTAAATATTCTGCAAAATCAGCTTCTTTTAGCTTCTTTGATAAGCCTTATTATCTCTATGTTTATTTCGGTTATTTTCAGCCGAGAAATAAGCAAACCGATAAATCGACTGGCTTTGACAGCTTCGACTTTGGCAAAAGGAGATTTTTCGGTAAATTTCCAAGGCGGCTCCTTTAAAGAAGTACAGATTCTTTCCGATTCTCTTAACTTTGCTAAAGACGAAATGAGTAAAACGGAACAAATGCGAAGAGACTTTATCGCTAATATCAGTCACGACCTCAGAACTCCTCTTACAATGATAAGAGCTTATGCGGAGATGATAAGAGACCTTAGCGGAAACACTCCTGCAAAAAGAACACAGCACTGTCAAATCATTATAGACGAAGCCGAACGCCTTTCTTCTCTCGTTGCGGATATACAAAACTTAAGCAAGCTCCAATCCGGTACGGAAGTATTTACTCCGACTACCTTCGACATGTCTCAGCTCTGTCGTACCGTAATCAATCGATTCGGCATTATGTCGGAAAAAAACGGATATGTATTCGAATTTTCTGCTCCTCCACTTCAAGCGTACGCCGATTATTCCAAAATAGAGCAAGTTCTTTACAACCTTATAGGCAACGCTTGTAACTATGTCGGCGAAGACAAAAAGATAATAGTCGGTTGCGAAGACGTAGGTAACGGCATAAAGGTTTCTGTTTCCGATCACGGCAAAGGTATATCGCCCGAAGACCTTTCTAACGTCTGGATAAGATTTTACAGAGCTAACGAAAAAAAGCGTAACATCGTAGGATCCGGTCTCGGCCTCAATATAGTAAAAATGATTCTTGACGGACAACATTTTGACTACGGCGTTGACAGCGTCGTCGGTAAAGGCACTACGTTTTGGTTTGTAGCCACTAAGCCTATCGACAAAACGTCCACATAATCGGGGCGGCGGCTTTGCGGCTAAAAATAAATAATTTTAAAAAGGAGAATATTTATGTCCGGTTGTATCATAACTTATTTTTCTGCGAGCGGTAATACCGCTTCCGTTGCTAAAAAATTAGCTTTTTCTATGGACGCTCCTCTATGCGAGATAAAGGCTGCCGTTCCGTACACAAAAGCAGACTTGGATTGGCGCAACGAAAACTCCCGTTCTTCGGTAGAAATGAAAGATCCTTCTTCTCGCCCGTGCTTTGCTCCCATGACAAAAGACGTATCTAAATACTCTACAATATTCATCGGCTTTCCTATTTGGTGGTACGTTGCTCCTCACATTATAAATACTTTTTTGGAACAAATAGATTGCTCGGGAAAAACCATTATCCCTTTTGCCACCTCAGGCGGAAGCGGAATGGGAAAAACCAACGAATTTCTTAAAAACAGCTGCAAAGGGGCTTTCTTAAAAGAAGGAAAAGTTTTTCCTACAAACGTTTCTCCAGATAAATTACTCAAATGGGTAGAATCTGTACTTTATTGACAAAAAATATCCGTCGTGTTAAATAAGTAACACGACGGATATTTTTTATTTTGTTTGTGATTGTTTATCCACAGTGTGGAAATCATTGTGGAAAACTTTCTCCTTTTTGTACTTTTGTATTTTTAGTACTTTTTTTATTTCAATTTATTTATGTACTATTTTTGATCGTTTTTAGTCGGGTGGATAACCTCTTTTTTATGTTAGACTTGTCCGTGTTTTTACACATTTTTATATGCTTTTATTTAGGCTCATTTAATGCTTTTTTATCCGCTTTTTTTGCTAATCGGTACTTTTTCTACATTTCTACACCACACTACTTATACCTATACTTCTCTTAATAAAATATATATTCATTATCAAGCAAAAAACGATATTTTTCTCTCGTTGACTTTTAATGGAAAAGAGTGTATAATTTAGTGCATGGACGAACGCTTTGAATTGTATTATAATCTTTTAAAAGAATGGAACGAAAAGTTTAATCTTACGGCTATAACGGAAAAAGATAAAATAGAACTTTTGCATTTTAAAGACAGCATTTTACCTGAAGATCTTATAAAACAAAACGCAACTGTTTTAGATATAGGAAGCGGAGCGGGATTTCCTGCCATACCGCTAAAGATAGTAAGAGATGATCTGGATATAACAATGGTGGACAGTCTTAACAAAAGGGTAACGTTTTTAAACGAAGTTATTTCTAAATTAAATTTGGAAAGAGCGAAAGCCGTTCACAAAAGAGCGGAAGATCTGGATAAAAACGTTAAATACGACGTTGTAACGGCGAGAGCCGTTGCTCCGATGAGAGTGTTGTGCGAGTATTGTATTCCGTTCGTAAAAAAAGGTGGGATTATGCTTGCATACAAAAGCGAAGACGTCGAAGAAGAATTAAATCAGGCTCAAAAAGCAATTGACGTTTTGGGAGGAAAATTATTAAAAACAGAAACGAGAAATCTCGGAGAAATAGTGAGAAAGTTCGTAATAATAGAAAAAGTAAAAGAGTCTCCTTTAACTTATCCGAGAGGAGGAAATAAACCGAGGTTAAAACCGCTATGAGAGAAGATATAATAACGGCTGTTTCTACGCCGTACGGAGGCGCCATTGCCGTAATAAGACTGTCAGGAAGAGGAAGTAAACAATTACTACGAAAGCTTTGTAACAAAGATTTTAAGGAGCCTAGAAGAGCTTATTATACAACTGCGGATACCGGAACTATAAAAGATAAATGCGTCGTAATATTTTACGAAGAAGGAAAGTCTTATACAGGCGAAGAGAGCGGAGAGGTGTACTGTCACGGATCTGCGGTCATAGCGAGAGAAATAACTGAGTTTTTTATACGTAACGGAGCCAGAGCTGCGGAAGGCGGCGAGTTTACAATGAGAGCGTATTTAAACAAAAAGCTCGACTTAACGGAAGCCGAAGGAGTACTGGATTTAATAAATGCCGAAACGGTGGAGCAAGCAAGAGACGCCTTCGAAAAAGCCGACGGAAAACTATGTAAAAAAATAAGGGATATACAAAAAAAACTTGCGGATGTTATAGCAAAAACAGAAGTAAGTATAGATTATCCCGAAGAAGATATAGAAAGTTTTGTATTGAAAAATATAAAAAACGACGTAAACAAAATAAAGAGAGAGATAGAAGAAACGGCGGACGGATACAGTGACGGAAGAAAGATAAAAGAAGGTATAAAAGTAGTTATATTCGGTAAAACGAACGTAGGAAAGAGTTCGTTATTTAATGCTCTTATGGAAGAGGACAGAGCCATAGTAAACGAAAGAGAAGGAACGACCAGAGACGTTATTGACGGAGAATACGTTTATAAAGGAAGAAAGTTTGTTTTGTACGATACGGCAGGTATAAGAAATACCGATGACGGAATAGAAAGCGAAGGTATAAAGAGAGCATTCAAAGCAATCGACGGCGCAGACGTAAGAGTTTTTGTAAAAGAAGCCGGAGACGATGAAAAAAAGGAAGACTGTATCGTCGTTACAAACAAGTGCGATATAAAAAGAGGAGAAGGAATAAACGTTTCTGCCGTTAAAAAAGAGGGAATAAATATTTTAAAAGAAGAAATATACCGAAGGACGGACTTCGTAAAAAAAGGAATAACGGTAAATTTAAGGCAATATAGCGCTCTGATAAAAGCGAAAGAATGTCTAAAAAGAGCAATAGACTGCAATTTGACAATGGATTGCGTGGCTGCGGATTTAACCGAAGCGTATGACGAATTGGGGCGAATAACATCTGTTATAGGCAGCGACGAAATAATAGACAAGATATTTTCGTCGTTTTGCGTAGGGAAATAATAAGGGTAGTAAAATGAGCGAAAAAATAATTCAACAAAACAAAAAAGCTTATTTCGATTATTTTATAGAAGATAAATATGAGGCGGGAATATCGCTTAAAGGAAGCGAAGTTAAGTCTGTAAAAGAAGGAAAAATAAGCATAAAAGACAGTTATTGCGGTATAGATGACGGAGAAATATACTTAAAAAATTGTTTTATAACGCCTTACGAAAAGGGGAGTTTTTTTAATCCTGATGAAAAGAGGGCAAGAAAACTGCTTTTACACCGTTACGAAATAGATAAAATAATCGGAAAAATCAGGGAAAAAGGATTTACGCTCGTTCCTACCAAAGTATATTTTAAAGGTAACAAAGTCAAGGTAGAGATAGCTCTTGCAAAAGGTAAACACACTTACGACAAGAGGGCGTCCATTAAAGAAAGGGAACTTATAAAAAAAGCAGAACGACAGATAAAGGAATTGCGATGAAAAAAACATATCGTATTCAAAAATTCGGAGCATTCGGAGAAGGAATTGCCTATGATGACGGAAAAACCGTATTTGTTAAAGGCGCTATAAAAGACGAAACGGTAATAGCAAAAACGGTAGTCGAAAAGAAAAAATACAGAGTGGCGTCCACTGTAGCGGTAGTGGAAAAAAGTCCGTTGAGAGAAAAACCTCCGTGCAAATATTACGGCAAATGCGGAGGATGTTCGATGCAACATATTAAGTATGATTCTCAGTTAGAGATAAAGAGAGATTTTGTAGCAGACACCATCAAGAAAATAACCGGAGTAAATGTAACCGTAGAAAAAACCGTTCCCGCCGAATCAAGCTACAGGTATAGAAACAAATTAAGTTATCCTATAAAAGATCAAAGAGTTGGCTTGTATAGAGAAAACAGTCACGAAATAATAGATATAGAAGATTGTTTGTTGCAAAAAACATGGAACGTACCGTTAATTAAAGCAATTCGAAAATATTTGAAAGAAAAAAAAGAAGACGGCGAAAAAGTTCGTCATATAGTGGCGAGAGAAAAAAACGGAAGTATTTGCATTACAGTAGTGGCACGGAAAAAAATTAATCTTATGCCACTTACGTCTTTTATCGAATTTCAAAACTATGCATTATATCTTAACGTTAAAGACGGTAACGATAACGTAATACTCGGCGACGATTATTATTGTATATATTCTAAAGGAATAAATCCTTCTTTTCATCCGGCATCGTTTTATCAGGTAAATGACTTTATCGAAGAAAAAATATATTCGGCAGTGGAATCGTTTGTCATAGGTGAAACCGTTATCGATGCGTATTGCGGCGCCGGAAACCTTACTCTAAGACTTGCAGATAAAGCAAAATTCGTATACGGTATAGAAATTTGCGAACAAGCTGTAGAAACGGGAAGAGAAAAGGCATTAGAACTAAAAAAGAAAAACATCGAATTTATTTGCGGTGACTGTTCGGCAGAGCTACCGAAAATCGAATATTCCGGAGACTCTACCGTGGTGTTGGATCCTCCACGTAAAGGAGTGGACGAAAAAGTAATCAACGCCTTGCTTAAGGTTTTGCCGAAAAGAATAGTCTACGTGTCGTGTAACCCGGCGACTTTAGCAAGAGATCTAAAACCGCTGCTTGACGCTTACGAGGTAATATCGACCGTTCCTTACGATATGTTTCCGCAAACAGACCACGTCGAGACGGTATGCGCACTCGTCAAAAAAAACAAATAATTTACATTGACGTTAAATTGGGTGAAGGCAAAGGATAAAGTTCGTTAAAAACTTCAGGAAGAATTAAATAAAAGAAAAAATAAATATCGATCCCTTAAGTATTAAATCGAATAAAAGTATTAAACCAAGCGATTTTACGAAATTTACTATTGAAACGAGCATTTCTTTGAAAATAAGGAACATAAGGAAGCGCATAATTGAGATACGAATAAAAGATGAGTTACCGTTTTTTATTTAGGTAATGATAGTTTTGGGGATTTTTTATGCCATTTATTTTATTAAAAAGATAGAGCAAAAACGAAAAGGCATACAAACTCGGCAAAAAGGAAGTAGAAAAGAAAAGACTGCGCAAACAATTGAAATATTGATGAGTACAGCAACTCTTTGTATTGTGCCGATTCAGCTTTTTTCCGCAGTCGTAGGATTTAGTTGTCTTCCTGTCGGAGCAAGGTTTACCGGATTATTGATAGGTTTGCTCGGCGACGGTATTTTTCTTGTATCTGTGATTTGTATGAAAGACAGTTGGCGTGCGGGAATGCCGGATAATGATAAGACCGAGTTGGTAACGAGCGGCATGTATAGTTGTAGTAGAAATCCGGCGTTTTTGGCTTTCGACCTTCAGTATGTCGGCGTTTTATTGCTTTATTGTAACGTTTTAAGTGCGGCTTTTACAGTTTTTGCGTAGTTATGATTTATCTTCAAATTTTGCAGGATGAGAAGTATCTCGAAAAGACTTTCGGTGAAGAATACCTTAATTATAAAAAAACATTTTGCTACCTCGGCAGGAAAAAATGAATCAGAAAATTTAGGACCCTAAAAAAGAGAAGAATACCTTACCGAAAGTTTTTGTTTTCGAAGTGATGACGGAACATCGGTTTCTAACTATAATGGGTAATTATTAAAGAGTGCCGACTTCACACCCTTTTTTTACTTTTTTGAGATGTAAAACAATTGTAAGCACACTGTAAACCATATTAATGCTCTTAAATTTTAATCAATAATTAAAAATATATTTAAAAATATAATCTATAACTTGATCAATGAATTATTGTTGCAGTTATAATTTTGAATAAATTATCGGTTTTAGTAAATTTATTTTATATATTTTTGTAAAAAGTATTGAAAACATATACAATATATGTTATAATTGTGTTATGAAAGGGTAAACAAAAAAGTTCTGCATCACAGAACTTTTGCTTCGCCAATGCGAAAAAGTGAATAGACAAAGTTTTATTTGAACTCGCTTTGTTATTTTGTACTCTAATTTTAGCACAAACAAATTTGCTTGTCAAGGGGGATTACTAAAGATTATGAAAAAATTTTACATAGGGGCAGATATAGGAACAAACTCGGTAGGCGTTGCATGTACAGATGAAAGTTATAGACTGATTCGGGCAAAGAGTAAAGATTGTTGGGCTGTCAGACTGTTTGATGAGGGGGAAACGGCGTTTGATAGAAGAACGAAGAGAACTGCTCGCAGGAGGCTTGCACGCCGCAAGCAAAGAATAAATTGGCTTCAGGAATTATTTGAGCCTTTTATTGATGATAAAACGTTTTTTATTCGACTAAACAATAGTCAGTATTTGCCTGAAGACAAGGATTCATTGTTATGCGGGAACAAAAACAATCTTTTTGAGAATGAAGGAGAGGAGTCTAAATTTTATAAAAAGTATCCCACCATTTATCATTTGAGAAAAGCGCTTATGGATGGCGGAAATTTTGACATTAGACTATATTATCTTGCGTTGCATCACATAATTAAATATAGGGGACATTTTTTGTATGAAGGTAGTATAGAAGATATTCGAGACTTTTCAAATTTGATGAAAGGATTAGATTGCGCTATCGCAGATAGCTACGATGGTGGATTAAATTTGTTTGATTCCGTTGATTCCGCTAAAGTAAGAGACATACTTATAGATAAAAAGAGTGGGTTAAGGGATAAGCAGGTTGAATTGGAAAAACTGCTTTGCGCAAAAAGTAAAAGAGAAAAAGAAATATTAAAAGGTATAACCGGACAAAAAATTTCTCCATATGTGTTATTCGGTGATGAGTTCAAAGAAGAAAAGAGTTTTTCTCTCAACGATATGTCGGATGAAGAGTTTGAAAGCAAAAGAAGTTCTTATGGTGAAAGTTTTACGCTGCTTGATTTGATGCATTCTGTTTGCAATTATGTGAAGTTTGAAAAAATTTTTGAAGGGCATTCGGATATTTCATCTGCGATGATTTCGGTGTATGAAAAGCACAAAGCTGATTTGGTTCTGCTGAAAAAAGTTGTTCGTAAGCAATCGAAAGAGGATTATAATAAAATATTCAGAAGCGTAAATGAAGAAAAAAATTACGTTAATTATATAGGATATACAAGTAAAGACGGAAGAAAGATAAAAGTAAAAAAATGCAAAGACGAAGATTTTTTTAAATATTTAAAAAAATATTTAAATGGCATTTTGAATGAAGATAACTTTGATATTGTATCGAAAATAATAAAAGAGATAGACGACCGCATCTTTTTACCCAAAATATTACATAGCGATAACGGCTTATTCCCTAAACAAGTAAACGAATTCGAACTCAAAAAGATAATAGAAAATATGGTTAGAAATTATGCGGAAACAGAAGAGATGGCTTCTGCCGTTCTGTCGTTATTTAATTATAAAATTCCATATTATGTTGGTCCGTTAACAGGATGTAATTCGTGGGTGGTAAGGACAGACGAAAAAGTAACGCCGTGGAATTTTGATAGAGTGGTGGACTTGGCGAAAAGCAATGAGGCATTTATGCGACGAATGACAAATAAATGCGCATATATAAAGGGTGAAGACGTATTGCCGAAGGCATCTATAATATATCAAAAATACGATACTCTTAATCAGCTGAATAAGCTTCGTATCAATGACCGAGTTATTTCGATTGAACTTAAACAAACAATATATAATGAACTCTTTCTTAAATATCCTAAGGTAACGGATAAAAAAATAAAGGAATTATTAGTAAGGGAGGGCCTATGCTCTTCTTCGGAAACGAAAGATATAACGATTTCCGGCAAAGACGGAGACTTTAAGTCATCGATGTCATCTTACATAAGGCTAAAAAACATTCTTGGCGATTTTGTAGACGATGATTTAAAAAGTGGTGGTAAAGTTTGTGAAAACATTATTTTATGGCATACACTTAATACGGATAAAAAGATTGTAGAAGATTTGATAGAAAAGAATTACGGTTTTATTCCCGAGATTAAGGCAAATATTAAGCAACTAAAAGGTTTGACTTTTAACGATTTCGGAAGGCTGTCTGCAAAATTATTGATTGGGATAGAAGGCGTGGACAAAACGACAGGCCAAATATTGACGATATTGGATGTGCTGTATCAAACCAACCAAAACCTTAACGAAGTTTTAAATAACGAAAGCTATAATTTTAGCGAGATTATAGATGAAGAAAACGGAATAGAAACAGAAATTATATCGTACGAGACTGTTGAAGAACTATATGTTTCGCCTGCCGTGAGACGTGGCATATGGCAAACACTTTTAATGATTGACGAATATGTCAATGCCGTGGGCAGACAGCCGGATAAAATTTTTATAGAAGTAACTCGCAATGACGGAAAAAAGGGCGATAATGGTAGGACGCAACCGCGAAAACGTCAACTGCAAGAAAAATTTAAAAACATCGGATCTGCGTATTCCGATATAATAGAGGAACTCTCTGAAGAAAAATATACAGATCTAAAGCTGCGTCAAGAAAGATTATACTTATATTTTCGTCAGCTTGGCAGGTGTATGTACACCGGTGAACGCATTATTCTTGATGAGTTGAATGGAAATCGTTATGATGTCGATCATATATTGCCTCGAACATATGTTAAAGATGATAGTCTTGACAATAAAGTTTTGGTGTGCCGAGGCGCAAATGCAACAAAAGCCGATACTTATCCGCTTCCAACCGAATTTTCAAGGAAAGAAGTAAGAGCGCACTGGAAAATGCTGTTGGATAAGGATTTAATTTCAAAAACAACATACGATAGGTTGACAAGGATTGAGCCGTTAAAAGACGACGATTATAATGACTTTATTAATCGTCAAAAGACGATAACGGATCAAACGGCAAAAGCCGTAATCGAACTTTTGAAACGTAAGTATCCTAATGCAAAATTGATTTTTAGTCGAGCAAAAAACGTAAATGACTTTAAAAATAGGTTTAATTTATTTAAATGCCGAGAGACAAACGACTTACATCACGCAAGAGATGCATATCTCAACGTAGTCGTTGGAAATGTATTTGATTCTGTTTTTTCTACGCCGTTAGGACAAAGCAGAAAGGACGGAGACGTTTGGCGTATTTATAATCTAAAGAAGTTATTTACTCGAGATGTGATAGGCGCATGGAGCAAAGATAGCATCAAAATAGTAAAGGACACATATTCGAAACCGTCTATGTCGGTTACGAGATATGCAACGTGCAATAAAGGAAAGTTTTACGATGAAACGGTTTGCCGTAAAAATGATTCGGCAATAACGGCGCCGAGGAAGGGGAAAGGACCGCTTTCCGACGTTACTAAGTACGGTGGATATACGACTCAAAAGACGGCGTATTTTGCGATAGTGACTTCTGTTGATAAAAAAGGGAAAAGTATAAAGACTATCGAAGCCATTCCGGTATTAGTTACTTACAAGCTAAAGACAGATACGAATGCGATACAAAAATATCTGGAGTCATATTTAAGAGAGCCGATTATAGTTATTCCGAAAGTTAAAGTAAAGCAGCTTGTTTCATATAACGGAAGCCTTTGTTACCTTGCCGGCATAACGAACAATCAGATAACTGTGCACAATGCGAGTCAACTATATACAGACAATACTACCGACGAATACGTCAATCAATTGATAAAGATTATCGGGATGGGTGACAACGGAATAATAACCGGTAACGAAAGTCAGTATATTACTAAAACGAATAAGGATGGAGTTATCAGGATCGTCGTAAACAAAGAAAATAACGAAAAATTATATGAAACTCTAAAAAATAAGTTGGATTCGAAAATATACAAAGGACTTTCGGCATTTGCTTCTTTTAAAAAAAATATGGAAAGGGGAAAAGATAAATTTTGCGAGTTGAGCGTTTTAGAGCAAGCAAAGGTACTTTTGCAAATATTAAAAGTATTTAGATGTAATGCCGAAATTTCTGATATTCAGGCTATAGGAGGTACCGCTCATAGTGGCAAAAAATTGTTTGCTAAAAATATTACCGATGTTGACTTTAAGCTCGTTAATCTTTCTCCTGCCGGGCTTACAGTGCGTATAAGAAAGGTATAAATATGGGATTTCGCACCGTTATAGTCAATACTCGCTGTAAGTTAGAACATAGGTTGAATTTTTTAATAATTAGAGGGGAAACGGAAAGGCGGGTATATATCAATGAGATAAATACGCTAATTGTACAGAGTACGGCTGTGTCTCTTACGGCATCACTGTTGTCCGAACTTGTAAAAAACAACGTTAAAATTATTTTTTGCGACGAAAAATGCAACCCGTCGTCAGAACTATTACCATATTACGGTGCGTACAATACGGCAAAGCGGGTAAAAATACAGGCGCAGTGGCGAAATAAAACAAAAGACAAGGTATGGAAAATTTTAATAGAACAAAAAATTCGCTCGCAGAGTGAACTTCTTTACAAAACTGGACATACGGTAGAATCAGAAATGCTTAATGAGTATGCCGCAGATTTAACCGACGGCGATCGTACAAATAGAGAGGGACATGCTGCAAAAGTATATTTTAATGCTATTTTACCGCACGAGGTGACACGGCACAGCGCCGGTTTTATTAACGGATGTCTTAACTATGGGTATGCCGTGTTACTTTCTGCGATAAATAGAGAGATAGTGGCAAGCGGATACGTTACTCAGCTTGGGATTTGGCATGATAACGAATTTAACGAATTCAATTTGGGTTCGGATTTAATGGAACCACTTCGCACGGTGGTTGATGAAACTGCGCTTTCTGTTAGTGACGGTGACTTGAATTTCAGGTACAAAATGGCGAATATATTAAATTATGAAGTTATTTTTGCCGACAAAAAGACAACATTAGATATTGCTATTCGACAGTACGTAAAAAGTGTTTTGGCAGCGCTTGAGGATAATGACATTTCGCTAATTGTTTTTCCGAAAAATGTCAAAGTCGTAGTATGAACAATAAATTTATGCGAATAATGGTTTTTTTTGATCTTCCAATGGAAACTTCGAGAGATAGAAAAGAATATACAATATTTCATAAGTTTTTAATTAAAAGCGGGTTTATTATGATGCAAAAATCCGTTTATTCTAAACTTGTAATTAACAATGTAACAAGTCAAGCTGTAAAAAATAAAATTTACGAAAATGTTCCGCCGTCAGGAATGGTTGCGCTGTTAGAAGTGACCGAAAATCAGTTCTCGCGAATAGATTATTTAGTCGGGGAAGGGCAGTCGCTTGTTGAGGATACTATGGATAGGTTGATAGAGTATGATTAAGATTGCGCACCAAAATATCGAAACGACTATGGAATTAAATAGTTGTTCGCCTTTAGTTTTGTCGGTGGAAAATTCAAAAGAATTTTATAATTTTATAATTCAACTAGAAGAAGCATTTTCAGAAAAGGCAAGTGCATTTTCTTTTTGGAACGAAGATGAATTAATTTCGCCCGAAAAAATAGGTGAAATAATAATAAATCCTTTTTGTTTTGATGCTGCTGATAAAAAAATAATTAATTTGCTGTACAAAAAGCTGCAATGTAATTATAATGACGGGACATTTATTTTGCGATTTAACGAAATTAGTGCTGCGATTGAAGAATTTTTGTACGAACTTTGTGCTTCCGTTGACTTTGCTATAGAACACCAAGCAATGGCGTTAGAGGACTTGCTAAAGATTTGTTCTGTAAAACCTGCAAAAAATCATGCAAATCTTTTGGAAAAATTGATTTGTTATGTCAATATTTTTGCCGAACTTAAGAGAGTTTCGTTTTTTGTAATAGTCGGATTTAAAGACGTCTTAACAAACGAAGAACTTATATTGCTGTATAGGCATTGCGCCCTTAACAAAATTTCATTGTTTTTGGTGGAACGTAGAACTGAAAAACGTATAGAAAACGAGCGAAAAATAATTATTACAGAAGATCTCTGTGAAATAGTTGAAAATATTCCTCAAATATGTTAGTATATAGGTAGCGTTGTTCTATATTTACAAAATAATCGTGCGGCGGCGTGTGCTTTTGCCCTTATTTGAGGTTTGAGAGCTTTGTTATTTTGTAATATTCTTAAACTTAAGTCGAAGAACGCCGAGATTGTCGTGTGTTTGAGAGCTTTGTTATTTTGTAATATTCTTAAACCGAGATAATACCCGTTAGCGAATGGCATTTGTTTGAGAGCTTTGTTATTTTGTAATATTCTTAAACAGCAAAAGCACCGCCCTTTTTATTATCTTTGTTTGAGAGCTTTGTTATTTTGTAATATTCTTAAACTTCAAAATCAAACATATTGCTTCAACTCCTGTTTGAGAGCTTTGTTATTTTGTAATATTCTTAAACTTCGTTAATTTATTATAAGGAGTTTTGATAGTTTGAGAGCTTTGTTATTTTGTAATATTCTTAAAATAGTGGGTGTTATTATATTGAGTCGAGCGGTTTTGATAGTTTAGACAAGTCAAACATTGTTTTATTTTAAAAAAGACAATATGCGCATTCGGAAGTTAATAAAACAGATTGTCGTATATGACGAAAAAATAGAAATTTTTTATAATTATTTAAGAAAAAATCCCGACTTTTTGCCGGGATTTTTTGGTTAAGGGTTCGGATAGCTACCCCTTGGTGGAGTGGGGATGTTTGCGTTCGCACACCTTTTGCACTATTTACAGCCTCTTTTGTATCGTCTATAGTAAGTTTTTCAATGTCTTTACCGCCGCGAAGATTGAAAAATACTACGGTGTCATCGTCGGAAACGAATACTTGGCTCACAAGATGATTTATTATTTGTTTCTGATACTCTTTATCATTGACGTCGCCTTTAAGCAGTTCTTCAATAAAAGCAAGCAAATCTTTCTTGGTAATTCTATAGCCGCGTTCTAATTCGAGTTGCGCCTTTTGCGTTTCCAAATCGCTAAGCAGAATTTCATACTCTGCCATTTTCGTTTCAATTTTGTTTTTCAGCAATTGGCTCTTCGCGTCTATAAACGCGTCGGCAAGTTTTTCCGCCTCGCTTTGTATATTTGCAATTCGCGCGGCGATACTTCTGAGATTATCTTCGTCAGTACGTTTTTCATAATAAGCGAATACGTCGTCAACTGCCATTTCCGCATTTTTCTTATCTTTCAAAAAGTTTACCACGCACGACGTAACGTAACTTTCGAGATTGTCTTTATTTTCACGCAGTTTATCGCACTCGTGCTTTTGCCTTTTCTTGCAAGTATAGTAGGAATATTTTTTACCGCTTTTGCCTGTGCTTTTATCCGCAACCATTTCCGAGCCGCAATGTCCGCAAAAGACTTTTCCGCTTAAAAGATAAGGCACTTTTGCCGTTTCCTGTCCGCCGAGAACGTATTTGTTTTCGGAAAGTTTTTCCTGCACTTTCAAAAACAAGGATTTATCCACGATTGCGGGGTAGATATTTTTGCAATCTCTGCCGCCGAACTTAAATTCACCGGTATATTTTTCGTTGGTCATCCAGTTGTCGAAAGAACGACCTTTGAAACGCTTTCCGTTTATGCGATAGCCTTTTTCATTCAGAATATCCGCTATTTGCTTTTTCGTCTTGCCATCGGCATATTGAGTGAAAATAAATCGGATGATTTCCGCCTCTTCGTCGTAAACAACGACTTTTTTAATAGGCTTAGCGTTATCTACTGTCTGCTCTACCTCAAGGCGATACCCGAAAGGTACTTTTCCGCCGCAAAACATTCCGTTGGCAATACTCGTATCGATACCGTCTCGGATACGTTTTGAAAGTCGCTTGCTATACTTTTCGGCGTTCCATTCCAAAAACATTTCGTAGAACTCACCGCCTTCGTCTTCAGATATAGGCTCGAGCGCGGATATAACCTTTATGCCGTATTTTTCTTTGAGCATTTCTTTGTACATAACGCTGTCGCGACGGTTTCTTGCGAACCTGTCGAACATATAAACGATTATGTACTTGAACGCTCCCGTTTGAGCATCGGACACCATTTTTTGAAATGCAGGACGGTCGGTATTCGTGCCTGTTTTTGCTTTATCAGAATAAACGTTGACTATTTTTATGCCTTTATTTTCGGCAAATTCACTGCAAATACGAATTTGAGCCTCTATACTTTGCTCATTCTGACTCTGAGAACTGAACCGGGCGTATATAATTCCGTTTTCCATTTTACCTCCGAGAAGATTTATTTTTTCGGCAAACGAACTATCGGGAAAGGGCGGAACAGTCAAGGAATAAGTAGAAAATATTGCCGTATAAGTCGATTAACTCATAGTTTTCAGCGATATTTTATACCCTTGACGGAGCCGACTTTTTCCGATACCCTAATACCGAAAAATAAAATCGAAAAGTTATAGTTCCAGACTATTCGGGTCTAACAAAAACTCTTTTACTCCGATAATCAAATAACCTTTTTCGTTGCGGCGCGGTTTCATACTTTTGCCGACAACGATTATTTTTTTGAAGGAATCGTTGGTTTTATCAAACGATTTGGTTTCTTGTTTCATTTTATCTTCATTCGGGATATCGTAAGCCGATTGAATATAATAGCGTTTATTGCCTTGATTTGCAACAAAGTCAATTTCAAGTTGTCGTCTTTCCGACGAACCGTCAATGTTTTCTCGAGTATCTACAACGCCGACGTCAACGTTATAGCCGCGATAACGTAACTCGTTGTAAATTATGTTTTCCATCAGATGCGTTTCTTCTATCTGTCTGAAATCAAGTCTTGCATTGCGCAAGCCGACGTCCTCGAAATATATTTTATATGGCGTACTGATATATTTTTTGCCCTTTACGTCGTACCTGTTTACTTTGGAAAGCATAAACGCCTGTTGCATATAGGTAATATAGTGATCAATAGTAAGCGAACTTAGCGACGAATTTTTAACGCTTTTGAAAGTGTTTGCGAGTTTCGTCGGATTTGTCAGAGAAGAAATTCCCGATGCGATGATATCAAGCAATTCGCCGATATTTTCATCCGAATTAAGATTATGTCGTTCGACTATATCTTTAAGATAAACGTTTTGCAATTGAGTTTTAAGGTAACTTGATTTCTGTTCCGGAGTTTTCATTAAAGCAACCGCAGGCAAGCCGCCGTAAACCATATAGTCGTCGAAAGCATAGTCGAGCCCTTCTTCGTAATTTGCATAAAACTCCGAAAAAGACAACGGTAAAACATGTATTTCGTCACCTCTGCCGGCAAACTCGGTCAATACATCGCTTGACAGAAATTTTGAGTTACTGCCGGTTACATACACGTCCATATTTTTTTTGCGTAAATATCCGTTCAGAACAGCCTCAAAACAATCAAGATTTTGAACCTCATCGAGTAGAAGGTAGTACATATCGTTGTCGGTCATTCTTTGCGAAACATATGCCATAAATTTTTTCGGATCTACTTTCTTTTTATTGGCAACAAGTTCCTGTAAATCTTCTCCGATAAGAAATAAATCTTCCGCCGAATCAAAAGCAAACTTAATGATATGGTTTGCGTTTACGCCGTCTTCTTTCAATTTTTCATAAAAGATATCATTCATAAGATAAGATTTACCACATCTTCTGATGCCGGTGATAACTTTTACAAAACCGTTATGACGTCTTATTTGAAGCATTTCCAAGTATTTATCTCTTTTTATCTCCATTTCAGACACCTCAATTTAGTTTATTTGGTATATCTACCATTTTTATTAAGTGTATTATAGCATATTATTTTTGAAAATGCAAGTCTCAATACGCTTGTTCACTTAATATTTTTGGTAAATAATCCGAAATTCTTAAGTATTATGTCGAATAGTATTTCGTTCAGCCGTTTGGTTTTTCTTGTCGAAACCGAGCGACTTTTTGTTTTGTCGTACTTTTTACCGCTTTTTATGGGTTGGTTATGGTCAATATCCGAAAGTTCACGGTTACATCCCGAAGTGCTTGGTAAAGTCTGTTACATTTAGTTTTTCTTTCGTGTATGTTGTTCATACACAACAAAAACATCACATCGAAGTTACGCGGCGGTTACGTCAAGGTTACTACGGCATCACAAATCGGAACACTTCCGTCACGCCGATGTTCTGGCAATCGGCAAAATCACGGTGTAAAATTTTATCGTAAAAAGTTTTTCAAAGTCGCAAAGATTTGGCGAGTTTGACTTTTAGAATAAATGCAAAAGTTGTTGCTATCCATAAAAACGAGGTTAAACAGATAAAAACTTTACAGAACAACATCTGAAAATAAATCTAAAAAATTTTTCAAATAGGAAAAAAACCTTCCGGTTTGACTGTTAAGATACGGTTACAAAAAGATTTTTAATTGTTGCAAAAGGTGTCACAGTTAAGCCTTACAATTTCGATAGAAAAATTTTCATCACATTTCAAGACCTGCAATGTGAGCAAAATACACTAAAACCACAAAAACAAACGGGAGACGATAAAATGAACGAACAATACCAAAAGGTCGCATACATAGGGCTGAGAAGAAAGGACGGCAGTTACGCCGTCAATATTCCGCTGTATGTAAAACTCGACGAAGTAGATAAAAAGGACATGGATGAGTCCAGAGAAGAAATTATCCATAAGGTTACGGAAATTATGATGCGCAGGTATGAAAAACAGCTTGCAGAGATCATGAATTCCAAGCGACCGCCGCCGACGGAAACGAAGTAGTATTTTTGTTCAATCGTTTTCCGTTGGTTTAATAAAAAAATACCCACGTTTTACGCGTGGAAAGGAGGTAAAAATTATGCCATATCAAAAATGTAAAATATACAACGACGGAAGTCATTTCATAGCGATTCCGCACACGACAAGACCTGCCGCACCGAAACGCTATCGCCCCGAAGAAGTAATCGAGGTTGTTGACGATACATTGCAACAACAGCAGTTAAATGCAGATAAGTGTAACGCAGAAACGGCTTTAACGGCACTTAACGACACAAACGAAGTCGATCCGGGAGGACACTCGGAACAAAGCGAAAGTCCGCCAATAAGCGAAATTTCAATGCCTGCAACGACACGAAAGATAACCCGTAGGCAACTGTTCGACGAACTCTATGAAGAATGTAAAAGCCTTAAAAAGCGTGAGCGCGAGAAGTATATTTACGAACGTATGAAACAGTATTTTGCTAACGCCGAAGCCGCGAAACAATACGTTGACTGTCAATTCGACAGGCTGAAACGCAACGCCATCGCAAAGCGGGTCAGACTTGTTCGCAAAGTAAACCTGCAGACTTTCAACTATTTTTGCACTTTCACCTACGACGGAAAGAAACACACCGAAGAATCGTTCAGAAAGAAACTATCCGATACGTTTAAGAAAATGTGCTACCGCCGCAAATGGAAATACCTCGGCGTTTGGGAACGTTCACCGGATAAAAAGAGATTACATTTTCACGGGCTGTTTTATATTCCGCCCGGCGCAATGGTCGGCGAACTTGTGGAAGTAAAAGACTACTCGCCCGTCAAAGAGAAAGTGCAAACGACTTATCAGAATACGTATTTCAATGAAAGATTCGGCAGATCGGACTTCAAGGAAGTAAATGAACACGTTTTAAGCGAAGCCGTGAGATACATTATGAAGTATCTCGAAAAAGACGGCGGGAAAATCGTTTATTCAAGGGGTTTGCCGCAATATTTCATTTCCGATATTATGGACGACGACGTTGCCTGCACCATAGGGCAAGAAGATAAGAAACTTCTACTCTTTGACAATTTCAACTGTTGGGACGAAGGTTGTCTTGTGGGGCAAGTAAGCAAAGAAGTAATAGACCAAATGCCGAAAGCAAATTAAAAGGCGCACACGCCCCATAATAGCCTTAAATGAAATGCACGCGGACGGAGAAAAAGGCGAAAGATCGCCAAGCGGTTTAGCGGCGACTTCGCCTTCCGTCCGCGCTTTCATTTATCTATGCGGGCGATCGCGTTTAATTTGGCGGCAGTTTTTGCGGCGTTCGATTAGCAAGCCGAAGTTCAGTCAAATTCGGTTTAGTCGGTTGGTTTTGGTCTGTGCGTGGGCTTGTCTGCGGCGGAGCGTAGCGACGCCGCTCTCGTATCAAGACAAGCCCACGCACCGGTGCCAAAATTCAATTTTACAATCAAAAAATCTAAAAATTTACAATCCAAGGAGAGTGATATATGACATACAAAAACTGGCTCAATGAATGGCTGATTCATTACATAAAGCCAAGCGCAAAGGAACGCACTTATATTCGTTACGAACAACTCATACGCACGCATATTGCCCCGAAAATCGGCGATAAAGACGTAAACGACCTCACGCCTATCGTTTTGCAATCGTTTATAACAGACCTTTTATCGAGTGGAAACGATAAAACCGGCAAGGGTTTATCTGCAAATACGGTAAATGCAATTATATCGGTATTGCAAAATTCGTTACGCACGGCGCATTTGCTAGGATATGCCAAAGATTACACGGCAAATATGATAAAACGTCCGAAACTTAAAGAACGAAAAATCGAGTGTTTTACGCTTGCCGAGCAAAAGAAAATAGAATCGGCTGTATTCGATAGCAAGAAGACAAAAATGTTCGGTATCGTTTTATGCCTTTATACGGGCTTGCGTGTAGGTGAATTGATTGCTCTGCAATGGAAAGATATAGACCTACAAAAAGGATTGCTGACTGTTTCTCGCTCTTGCCACGATACAAGCGGCGGAATTGTGTTTGACGAGCCGAAAACTGTTACTTCACGCCGAGTGATACCGCTCCCGAAACAACTTTTGCCGAAACTAAAAAGCATAAAGAAAAGCAGTAATTCGGACTTCGTGGTGTCGGCTGACGGCAACGCCGTTTCGGTGCGCTCCTACCAACGAAGTTTTGAATTACTGCTTAAAAGACAGAATATTGCTCACCGCGGTTTTCATTCGTTACGTCATACTTTTGCAACTCGCGCTTTAGAGTGCGGAATGGATGTAAAAACGCTGTCCGAAATACTCGGTCACAAGAATCCGACAGTTACTCTGAATCGTTATGCTCATTCGCTGTTAGAGCATAAAACCGCTATGATGAACCGCCTTGGAAAACTGCTGTAAAATGTACATAAATTATTCTAATTGATGTATTTTATTATACCATAAAAGTTAGATAAAGTCAACATTTGTGCGGTTTATTGAAGAGAAAAGAGAGATTTTGTTCGTCGACGACACTATTTGATGTACTTTTTCAGATTGTTTGTTCACCGATTAGAATATTCGGTGAACAAACATAATCGTGTTTTGTACACCGATTATTCAGAAAAAATATGTGTAAAACATATTGCCGAGGGGTTAAGATTCGTAACGATATACCCCAAAACAGCAGGAGGATCTTCTATGAAAAAGAACTGTTTCATAATTTTTTTAAGCGTTATACTGATTGTAGCAACGTGTTTTGCCGTTATCGGCTGCGGAAAAACGGACAATCCGTCTTCTGACGTCATCACGCCAGTAACACCCGAACCATCGGACCCGACGCCGGTTGCGCCGACTCCTTCCGATCCTGTTGATCCGCCTGTCCCCGTTGTTCCGATAGAAAAATATACGCAACTGCTGGACAGAATGGGAACCAACTACACCTACAGTTTCAGCAGTGGAAATACAGACATCAATTATTATTTTGACGGCGATAAAGTTCAAATAAAAAATAATAAAAAAAGAATATCCGACTATCATTATGTCGACGGAGAAAAAGCGTACGATCTGATATACAATAAAGAAACTTCTAAATGGGGACGATACGACGCGACGGGGTATGACGTAAACTGTCTTATTATGGATTCTTTGAAAAAAGCCAAGTGGACTTCGTATGACGAGATTCAAAACTATTTCGTAGGCATATTCGAGAAAAAGGAAATGACGTTGTATCTCGACGACGAAGGCGGCACGCTTGTGGGTGACGACTATTACGGTTGTATTTCCAGAATCGGCGAAACCGTCGTTACGCTTCCCGAATCCGACAGAATTTATAATGCAGATCCGACTATAGGACCGGAAGAACCCGCCGAAGACACGGCGTTTTACACGATGGATACAAACGGGAATTACGTATTCCATATCGGCACCATTCAAAAAATATTTATGGAAAAAACGCAAAACGGCAATACGTTGATTGATCAAGTGTATAAAAACTGTACTATTTTCAACGACAGAATCGTTGAAAACGTTGTTTTTATCAATCCTACGGCAGAGCATTTTCAAATCGGTGTTTTGATGCATTTTGATCCGGAAATCCTTGAAAATCCAGATACTACGACGTGCTTGTCGATTATCAATGACCAGAACGAAATATGGAAAGATTTCGTTTCCGACCCGAATAACAATACCGTTTCCAAACTGAAAGAATTTTTGCTCACGAAACCGGCAAGTTCTTCAAAAAATTTGTTTAAGATTGATTCGAAGATAAATCAGGTAAAAGTAGAATACACGACGATCGACGCCGATTACGAATCCGATCATAAAGAGGAATTTAAAAAACTGACGGAATCGGTAATGGAAACGGTTTCAGAGTATGGTTGTAAAGATACCAGATTTGCGGAATATCGTGATAAGATCGATGAATACAAAACTGCAAAAGTTTTGTTTGGTATAAAAACTCCTGCAGGAAAAGAGTCTGCAGGGCTCTCAATGGGCTATGTTTCTGACTGGCATCAATATTACGTTCTTGAAGTAGAAGGCAATGTCGAATTTGCTGATTTTTTAATCTTCTCATCCTCTTCTAATAACGTCGAAAATGAAAAGGTAAATGTTATTAATAAAGATAGAAGTTGGTATTTGATAGATAGTGTTCAAAGGACAGAATTGGCTTCCGGAAACGAACTTTTACATAAGACCGATACCAAATCGCAAGAAAACCCGCAACGCAAAAAGCAAGTTGTCTGGTATAAACAAAAGGAATATATCAAAGAAAATTTAGGTTAAACCTATAAATCTCTTCCCGTCGTCGGATAGAAACCTTTCGGCGTATATGAAAAACACTAATTATGATGAGGAGTTAATATGAAAAAAACAAAACAAAAGTCAAAAGGGAAAAGAGCGTCGTTTATTCTGGGTTTGCCGTTTGCTCTGCTTGCGCTTGCTGGCGGCATAGCTCTTGTTATCAACGGATGCGTGTCTTTAAGCGCAAACTATACCAGCGAGGGTATAGCAATGCTTGTTGGCGGTACTTGTATGGCGATACTCGGTATTTTGCATTTTCGCTCGGGCGTTTTTATGACGATATGCGGGATTATCTTGGCTCTCGCAATGGCGGTCGACTTCATAGTTCTTATTCCAGAAGCAGATGGAACAACTAATAGTAAGTTGGGTTTTTTATTTCTCTTGCTAATGTTTATCATAGGAATACTTGAACTAATCGGCGGTATAATTTTTATTCGTAATACAAAAAAATTGCAGAAAGCCTCACCGTGGATAAGAAAACACAAAAAACCGATTGATTTTTTGAAAGAAGGGCTTGCGACAAGCGAAACGATAATCGAAGAGGATTATTCCAAGGCGTTTTACGACAAAAATAACCTTAACGTTTTTAAGGCGGTTTTTCCCGATGCAACCATTTTGTATCGCCAACAAGCGGTTCTACGCATTGCAAACAGGTTGTTTGTGGCGGGCAATGATTTGAGCGAAAACGCTAACCCCGAACTCACGTTCTTTTTCGAGGTTGTTACGGAAAACGGCTGCGAAAAACTGGTACCCGTATTTAGCGAAGCAGAAGAACATTCCCTTTTAACAGACAAATATTACAAACTTATCGGCTATGTTGCGCCCGATGCTGCGCAAAACGGAGCAATAAGTACAAATACAGGTTCGGCCGATACAAGCACTCTTATCTCTACGCAAGAAAGAATTCCGCAGAAGGCAAGAAAAGTTATTATGATAATAATTTTTGCGTTATATGCGGTTACGCTTATTTTAGGAATATTGACGGCGACCACGGGAATGCTTGACAGTGCGCTTTCTTCGACAGTTAAAGACGCAACAGAAGAAGTCGGCAGAGCGTACGGCATAATTATGGGTTTAGTTTGGGTTACAGCTTTGCCGTCAGTCGGGTATTACATAGCGTTTGTTTCGCCGCTGAAAATAAATAAACGCGGAAAATTTTTTATTGCGGCAGGGTCGGCTGTATTAAGCATAATTCTCGATATAGTTTTCTTTGTCGTGACCAAAAACTACCGCCCGTTACTCGATTCCGACGATAAGTGGTTTATCCCGTTTACAGTTATTGCGGGAAGCGTTTGCTCATTCGTGTGCTATCTGTTGACCATTCTGAGAACAGACGCTTTAGCCTTAAAAAAAATCGGTGGAAAATCGCTTAAAGCTTCAAACGGTTTGTTTGAAGTTATTCGTGCGACAATCATCGATATATTCAATTTTTTATTGAAAGTTGCCGCGCTCATTTTACGCTTTAAGGACTCATTTACTACCGTTTATGCGCTTATAGCCGCACTTTTGTTTACGTTGTTGTTGCCCTTTACCACGTTTATAGTGTCGTTTATAATAATCGTGCTTGTTCTGTGCACCCTCGTTCTCAAGTTTGCGGGATTCATTCATTTTGCTTACGAAGGCACCGGAACGAGCAAGCGAATTTATTCGGTGTACGAAAACGGATACGAAAGAATTTTGACTTACAGGTCTTACGATACATACCGTTCGAGAGACGTTTACATTGACGATATCGGTAATTACTGGTATACAACAGACAACGGCAGAACATTTTATAAAGACTAATAGTCCATAAAAATGAAAAACGAGGGCTCTGTTACAAGTTGTAAAATTTACAATTTGCGACGAACCCTTGTTTTTTTGTAGTTAGGAAAACATAGCCTAAAAGGCGTTTACGATTGCGCGTTATTTTATGTGTTTACTCTATGCGTAATTGCTTTATCCGTAAATTGCCGTGTATCTTTGGCGCATTTTGATGAAGTATTCATACACCGTCGCTTGCGCACGAGATAAAACTCTGCCTATTTCGGGATAGCTTAAACCTTTTACGCGGCATTCAAGGGCATTACGCATATTTTCGGTCAAATTCAGGCTTGAAACGATTTTTTCGTATAAAGTATAATCTTGTGAGACTTCTTCTTTTATTTCGTATGACGGCTCACTTACGGGCGTTAAAGCCTCAAGACTGACCGAGCGGTAATAATCTCTCGTTTTCAGATTTATCAACTTCATCATTTTACGAATACAGGCAATCTCGATAGTAATCGGTTTGCCTTTTTTGCTGTAACATATAACGTCGTTCAAATGCTTTCCGTAATGTTCGCAAAGATACAATGCACCCTCTTGAACTAAATCATAAGAATCGCTGAGCATATAGCCCAATTCGTTTTTGTGTTTAATATCGGCGTAGAGATCGGCATACATTTTCTGCGCACGACTCCCTTGATAGCCTATCTGGAAACGCAATTCCATAAAGGCAACAAGTTCCGCCATTTCAAGCACGTTGTTTTGTGAGATTTCTTCTTTCATAATGCTGAAATCTAATACTTTTCTTTTCATTTGGATTTACCTCCGATTTATTTCGCCTTTCGGCAAAAACGGGGTAGCACCGAGAAAAGATGGAAATCTCTTGCGTTATTGTCAGTCACACGGAAGTCAACGAAAAGCACAAAAATTGTTGCGTAAATAAAAAGAGTCAAACTTAATGTAAAGTTCAACTCTCAATATATATTCAAATTTTCAGCGACAATTTTTTGCCGTTGACTTCCGCTTTTCACTGTGCTACAACGCGACGACGAAAGGCGAAAATCGGAGCATAAATAAAGTCATAAGAAAAAGGCGGTAGAATCAACGTTCTATCGCCTTAAATCGTATCTTATTTAGTTCTTTTTACAAACTTTCCGTTTTGACGGGGTTTCGTAATCCAGTCGTAAGAAATCTTCTTTTCCGCGACTTTTGTCTTAACGATTATCCCTGCAACGCCTTTTACGCAAATGAAAAGGAACCACGGGTGCGACCGCGGTTCCCATTGGTGGAGGTGAGGAGAGTTGAACTCCTTTCCGAAATACGTCCAAAAGGCTCTTCTACATGTTTAGGTTGCTTTTAGTCTTAACGAAAATACAAAGCAGTCGAAAATTTAGACGTCGTGGTCTGTGGATCTGCTTAGGCGGCCGACCGACCGTCAAAGTAGTAGCCTGTTTGAACTGACGCTCTTAACACTGCAACAGGGAATAGCGAAAAGAGCGCACCGCCGAATAGTTAGGCAGCGAGTGCAAGCTTAGCGCTTGCGGGTTTAACGTTGTTAGCGTTTAATTTAAGTTGCGTTTTAAGGTAGCCGCACTACCACATGCTTATAACCTTTCTTGCGGTAATCCGTCGAAGCCGGTACACCCCCGAAAGCTCAATAATTATACCAAATGGCGAACGAATTGTCAATAAGATTATTGAGTTACATCGAGTGATGCCGGCGGTAATGCGGCGAAAAACATAAAATTTGTAAACTTAAGTCGATTTGTTCTTAATGATATAGGCTATAGGTATTAAAAACCGGCATAGATATACAGATTAAATAAACATATAAATCGTTGGCTTATCTACACAGAAAAAAGCGCAGAAAACGCATACGATCTCAAAATTAGAGCAGCAGAATGTGTATAGGCGATACGAATACGCCTGTATAATATGGCAAAAGCCAGTTGTTTTGCCCATTCCGTTATTCAAAAAGCCGTTCGCTTCTGTAAGATTGAAATACAATCGTTCGGATAAATAACATTTACCGTTACGGGAGCATACGAAAATACGAATGCAGGCTTATCTGCACAACGGAAAGTGCGGAATACATATACGTAGGCAGCATCTCGAACGATGACATTCGCATTTGCACGGTCTTTCGCAAGAAGGACGCTCACATTCGCAATGACATTTATGCTCGCAACGTTCTTCCCTCGGACACTGCCTTTCACATTCACGATGGCAATCGCACTCGCACGGGCGATTACACTCGCAGGGTTTTTCACTCTCGCACGGTCTCTCGCAAGAAGTGCGTTGACATTCGCAGCGACAGTTGCAGTTACAGCAAGATTTGCGCTTGCACGGTTTTTTGCAGTCGCACGGACGGTCGTAATTGACGTCATGACAATCGCAAGGTCCAAGGTTTTCATAATCGTTCGGTTCTTCGAAAAGTTCGTCGTTATAAAAAAGATAGTCGTCGTGATTAAAAGTATAAGAGCGACATTTATTACAATTATTGCAGCAGTTTCTCATAAAATCCTCCGAAGTATATTCGTATTACATAGTATGAATTTTTTTTTGAAATGTTGCGATTTTTGCTTGACAAAATAGCAATAAAAAAGTACAATATATTTAGTAATAATAATTATTACTAATAACTTTAAAGAGGACGGCGTAATGAGATACTCGAAGCAAAGAGAACAGATTTTAGCGATTTTGCGTTCGACCAAGTGTCATCCTGATGCCGAATGGATATATTTCAAAGTTAAAGAAATAATGCCGAAAATCTCCTTGGGGACAGTTTATCGCAATCTCAAAGAACTTGTAGACAGCGGAATAATCGACAGCGTGGAGACCGAGCAGAAAGTCATACGATATGATGCGGACACGTCGCCGCATGCGCACTTCATTTGCGAAAAGTGCGGAGAGGTAAAAGATATTTTTGGCGACATAAAGGTAAATTCGGCTTTTCTCGACGGCTCGAAGATACTTCGTCAAAAAGTGATTTTTTACGGAGTATGCCGAGATTGCATATACAATAGCAATCAAAAAGTTCAAAACGTATCGGAGTTTTTGCGACAATAGCGGAGACAGAAGCCGCTTTTCGTCGAAAAAATAAATAAAACAAGAGGAGAAGAAAAGAAATGAAGAAATTTGTATGTAAAGTTTGCGGATATGTTTACGAGGGGGATTCCGCTCCCGAGAGATGCCCTATTTGCCATGCGACCGCAGATAAGTTTGAAGAAATTGGCGGAGAGATGACTTGGGCGGCTGAGCACAAAGTCGGCATTGCAAAAGATTTAAGAAGAGACATAGTTGAAGATTTGAGAGCGAACTTTAACGGAGAGTGCAGCGAAGTAGGTATGTACCTTGCTATGGCAAGAGTTGCATTTAGAGAAGGATACCCCGAAGTAGGTCTTTACTACGAAAAAGCCGCTCACGAAGAGGCTGAGCATGCGGCTAAGTTCGCAGAGCTTTTGGGAGAGGTCATCACCGAGTCTACAGAGGAGAACCTTCGTCGTAGAGTAGAAGCCGAAAACGGAGCGACCTTAGGCAAAACCGATCTTGCAAAGAGAGCTAAAGAACTCGGACTTGACGCAATTCATGACACCGTGCACGAAATGGCTCGTGACGAAGCTCGCCACGGCAAAGCGTTCAAGGGACTTTTGGACAGATATTTCGGAAAATAATTTGACCGTAATTTAACCGAAAACGGTTGAAATTCAATAAAAATCAAACTAAAAAGCAGAGTTTTGGAGCGCAGTTTCCATAGGGAATTACTAAAATTAAATTTTAGAATCGCTCTTTCAAACGAAAAAGAAAGGCTCACGGAAATTCATCCGAGAGCCTTTTGTCATAAAGAAAAGATGAATATATATTGCTTATAATCTTTATACTATCTTAATGCCTTTCACAAGAATCCTAATTCTATCTTTATGAAAAAAATGATATTGTGATACCGATAAACGGAATCGAGGCTTTTGCATGGGAATACTAAAAAGGAAACTATCATCCTTTCAGATAATATTATTAGGATTTGCGGGAGTTATTTTACTCGGCGCATTTTTACTTACCTTGCCGATTTCCTCAAAACTTCACGAATGGACATCATTTATCGACGCCCTTTTTACTTCGACGTCCGCCGTATGCGTAACGGGACTTATCGTGTTCGATACGGCAACGCACTGGACGATATTCGGGCAAATCGTTATATTATTGCTGATTCAAATCGGCGGCATGGGCGTCGTTACCATCGCTGTGTCTGTTGCCGTTATTTCGGGCAAAAAAATCGGGCTGTTCAGCCGCGAAACAATGAAAAATGCAATTTCTGCGCCAAATGTGAGCGGTATAGTCCGCCTGAACGGATTTATAATTAAGGGTATATTTTTGATTGAGCTTATCGGCGCACTTGTTATGATGCCCGTATTTTGTATTGATTACGGTGCCGAAGGAATTTGGCTGTCGATTTTCCATTCCGTGTCGGCGTTCTGCAATGCCGGATTCGATATTATGGGGACGAAAAGCGGCGAATTTACTTCTATCATGCGCTATTCGGCACAACCCGTCGTCAATATTACGATTATGTTGCTGATTATTATTGGCGGTGTCGGTTTTCTTGTATGGGAAGACGTTTGCAAACACAAGTGGCGAATAAGAAGATATCGCACGCAAAGCAAAGTGGTATTGATTGTAACCGCCGGACTTATTGTTTTACCTGCAATATACTTCTTCTTTTTTGAATTCGATGACTTGCCTACCGGAGAACGGATACTTGCGTCTTTGTTTCAATCGGTAACGCCGAGAACGGCAGGATTTAATACGGTAAATCTTACGGCGATCAGCGAAACGGGGTTATATCTGATGATTATACTTATGCTGATAGGCGGTTCCCCCGGCTCTACCGCAGGCGGCATGAAAACGACAACGATAGCGGTTTTATTTTCTTCCGCATTTTCCGTATTCAGGAAAAAAGACAATGCGGAACTTATGAAGCGGCGCATCGACGATGAAACGGTTAAGTCGGCTTCGGCGATATTTATAATGTACATAACCCTGTTCTTATTAGGCGGAATGGCTATAAGTGCGATTGAAAATTTACCTGTTACGTCATGCCTTTACGAAACCGCTTCCGCCGTCGGCACGGTAGGTCTTACGCTCGGAATTACCCCGACGCTCGGAATTGCGTCCAAATTGATTTTAATTTTATCTATGTTTTTCGGACGTGTCGGCGGATTGACGTTAATATATGCCGCTTTCGGCGCAAATAAAAAGCAAGCGGCAAAGTTGCCGACGGATACGATTGCTGTCGGTTAAGGAGGTTTTTATATATGAAAACAAAATCTGTTTTATTGATAGGTCTCGGACGTTTCGGGGAATACATCGCAATGAAATTGCACGAATTAGGACACGAAATCATGGCGGTAGACGAAAACGAAAAAAGAATAAACGACGCTATGCCTTATGTCACTAACGGACAAATCGGCGACAGTACAAACGAAGCGTTGTTGAAATCGCTCGGCGTAAAAAACTACGACGTCTGCATTGTAACTATCGGCGGCGACTTTCAAAGTTCTCTCGAAACGACCTGCCTATTAAAAGAATTGGGCGCACAAAAAGTCGTGTCTCGTGCGGAACAGGACGTTCAGGCAAAATTTCTTTTGCGTAACGGTGCGGACGAGATTATTTATCCCGAGAAACAACTTGCCACATGGGCTGCAATCCGTTACAGTTCCGACCACATTCTCGATTACATAGAACTCGACGATTCCTGTTCGATATTTGAAGTTTCCGTTCCGTCGGCATGGGTGGGAAAATCCGTTGCAGGAATCGATATTCGCAGAAAATACAACGTAAATATAATTGCCACAAAGAAAAAAGGGGAAATCAATGCGGTTGTTACCGCCGACACCATTCTTTCCGGTGACGAAACGCTTTTAGTTCTCGGCGAACAAAAAGCAATGCGGAAATGCTTTGATATCTAACCGATGTAAAATAAGGCGCAATTGTAATCTTTGACGGAGAAAATCGGGAATTGACCGATGTCTTAAACGATTACAAAAGTTGTTTCAAGTAGATTTTATTCGAAAATTATGATATAATACAGGAAATATATAACGAAGGAGATACGGATTAACCAAATGGGAAAGCAGTATATAAACGACAAAGAACACGTTCTGGTTTGTTTGTCTTCCGCACCTTCAAATCCGAAAATAATTGAAACAGCAGCAGCCATGGCAAAGGCGTTCAATGCGACTTTTTCCGCATTATATGTAAAAACTCCTGCGTCTGAATCTATGACAACGGAAGATGCGGAACGGTTACTTGCAAATATCCGTTTTGCCGAAACAAACGGCGCATCGATAGTTACCGTATGCGGGAACGACATTTCTTTTCAGATTGCGGAATACGCTCGTCTTTCCGGCGTTACGAAAATAGTAATCGGCAGAACCGTTATCGGTAAGCGAAAAATTATAGGCAAGCCGACTTTAATCGAAAAACTGATATCGCTTGCTCCTGATGTAGATATACATATCATTCCCGACAGCGATGCCGTTATAGCAAAAGGAAAGAAAAAACTTTTTGAAAAACCGCATTTTGTAAAAATACTCAAAGAATTGACGGTTTCAACGGCTTTACTGTCATTTTCGACTTTACTCGGATATCTTTTTTCAAGTCTCGGTTTTACCGAAGCAAATATCATTACGATTTATATGCTTGGCGTTCTGATTACCGCTATACTGACAAGAAACAAAATTTGTTGGGTTCTTTCGTCCGTTGCGAGCGTTCTGGTTTTTAATTTTCTTTTTACCGAACCGAGATTTTCGTTTCTTGCATACGGAAGCGGCTACCCCGTCACTTTCGTAATTATGCTTGCGGCGTCTCTCATCATAGGCGGGACAACCGAAAAACTGAAAACTCGGGAACGTCAGGCAACTCAAACAGCATACAGAACAAAAATTCTGTTCGATGCGAACCAGTTGATTCAGAAAGCGTCCGACGAAACGGAAATATTTCGGGTTACGGCAAATCAATTAGAAAAACTGCTAAATCGAAACGTAATTGTATTTAATGAAAAGGCGCAAAAAGTTCATGCTTCGCAGGCTGAAAGCACCGATGCCGATATATCGCCCGACTGCGAGAAAATTGCTTGGCAAGTAACGAAAAACAACGTAAAAGAAGGGAAAGGAACGGATATTTGTCCTGAAAGCGACTATACGTTTTTCCCGATATGTAAAAACGGCAAAAACTATGGAGCAATAGGCATTTTCGCCGGAGAAAAGCCGATTGATTCTTTTAACGAAAGCATTGTGGTTTCCGTTATCGGCGAATGTGCAATCGCAATTGACGGAATCATAAACGCCAAAGAAAGAGAATGCGCCGCCGTTTTAGCCAAAAACGAACAGTTGCGCGCAAACCTGCTCCGTTCCATATCGCATGATCTTCGCACGCCGCTTACTTCCATTTCGGGGAATGCGAGCAATTTGATTTCAAACGGTAACGATATTGACGACGCAACAAAAAAACAAATATACGAAGATATTTACGGCGATTCGCTTTGGCTAATAAATCTGGTTGAAAATCTGCTTGCGGTAACGCGCCTTGAAGAAGGCAGAATGAATATAAATTTGACGACGGAACTTGTAGACGACGTAATAGCCGAGGCATTGAAGCATATTCATACGAAAAGCGAAAAGCAAAAAATTACCGTAATACAGCCGGACGACTTGCTCCTTGCAAAAATGGACGCTCGGCTTATCGTGCAGGTTTTAATCAATCTTTTAGATAACGCTATTAAATACACGCCGTCCGATTCGCAAATTACGATTACGGCAAAAAGAAACGGAGAAACAGTCTGCGTAAGCGTGGCGGACAACGGAAACGGAATCGAGGGCGAACAAAAATTGCGGGTGTTCGATATGTTTTATACAGGAGCAAATAAAATTGTCGATAGTCGTCGCAGTATCGGGTTGGGACTTTCGTTGTGTAAATCCATCATAAATGCGCACGGCGGAGAAATAACGATAACCGACAACGTTCCGCACGGTGCGATATTTACCTTTACATTACCCGTCGGGGAGGTGGGATTTCATGAATAACTTATTGATTTTAGTTGTAGAAGACGACGCACCCGTTCGTAACCTTATCGGAACGACTTTGAAAACGCACGATTACGATTATATTACCGCAACGAACGGAGAAAGCGCCGTTATGCAAGCGTCTTCTCATAATCCGGACGTTGTTCTGCTCGATTTGGGCTTACCGGATATCGACGGTGTGGACGTTATCAGAAAAATACGTTCTTGGTCGGAAATGCCTATTATCGTAATCAGCGCTCGCACCGAAGATAAGGATAAAATCGATGCACTCGATGCCGGAGCGGACGATTATCTGACAAAACCGTTTTCCGTCGAAGAATTGCTTGCAAGAATCCGCGTTACGAAAAGAAGGCTTCTTGTAATACAATCGGCGAACAAATCCGAATCTGTCTTTGTCAACGGAAATCTGAAAATAGATTACGCCGCAGGTTGCGCATATTTAAGCGGCGAAGAACTTCACCTTACTCCAATCGAATACAAACTACTGTGCTTATTGTCAAAAAACGTCGGGAAAGTGCTTACTCATACTTTCATTACACAAAAAATATGGGGCGCAGCATGGGAAAGCAACGTCGCTTCCCTGCGCGTATTTATGGCTACTTTACGCAAAAAAATCGAATCGTCCGCCGATTCGCCGCAATATATCCAAACTCACGTCGGCATCGGGTACAGAATGATAAAGATTGACGATTAAACATTGAATTTGAGCTGCTGAAATAATATTCGGTTTGCATATTATAAGTAGAACTTACATATTACATAGACACATTTTACCGCTTGCTTTTGCAATTAGTGCTTATTCTACTCAACGCTTTTTTTGCTGCGACAGAAATTGCAATCCTATCTTTGAACGAAAAAAAGTAAAGGCTTGCGCAGACGACGGTAATAAAAAAGCCATAAAACTGAAATAATTAAAACGTATAACGATATCTGCGACAATTCGAATATTCGCTAAACGTAATGACAAGATAAAATACAGCTAAGCCCGACGAGAGAAGTTCTTCGTCGGGCTTAATTTATATTTAAAAAGCGAGTCTGTCAAATAAAAGCGCATACGATATACAAATTTGATAGGGCGGTACTATAACCGATTGTATTTTTCAAAGAGCAAAATCATAAGCTGTCGACGATCATTTGCTGAAAAGCTACAAGAATACGCAACGGGAGCGGAATCGTTTGTTTGCAATTCCGCTCTTTCTTAATCTCTATTTGACGGCTCGGCTAAAATGCCCGAACTGTTCTCTCGAACCCGAAGAAGATTTTTATGAGGTCGAACACGGGTTGACGGTCGACAAACCTGCTTATGCCCATGTCTTTTACAAAGGCAGCGGCAGCTTTGGTTGCAAGCGGATCCCATGCGGATGCGATTAATAGGTCGACATATTCGCAGTTTTCGCTTTCCGCCACGTTTTTCAGTGTTTCGTCAATCGTTTTGCTGCCGTTGGAAATTACGATTACCCGGCAGCGTTTGTTAACGCTCTTAATGTGTCTGAGAAGCTCCGCATACTTTTTAGGAAATTCTTCGGCGGGTAATTTTACGTACTCTGCGCTTACGTGTAAAAGCAGAGTGTCGGGGTTTAGCGGCTTAACTATTTTATCGTATAGTTCAGTTGCGTTATCGGGTGAAACGTACGGAAAACTGCGATTATATACCGCACAGTCGAGGTTAAAAGATTGTTTGAGTTCGCTCACCGGAATGTTTACGTCGTTTCCTTCGCCAAACACTACTACGCCTTGTTGAGTAGCGATGGAGTTTAATTTTTTATATTCGTTAACGATGTCCATAAGCCTTCTCCTTCACAGTGTGATTTTTGTCTATCATATAGTTTCTTACATATACGACGAGGTTAAACAATACTATAACTAAGTTTACGATGTATACGGCAAATACGTAGTTTAGTTGACCGTTGACGATTTTAGCGGTTATGCCGGCAACGTAGCCGACTATAATCAAGAAAATAAACGGCAGACTTGTGCCTTTTGTGGTACGCGCCTTATACGCCTTAATGACGTTAAGCGGCCACGACAGACCAAAACAAACCAACATAATCGTTTCAAATATAGCTCCCATAAAATCCTCCTTTGCCTTTCGATAGCATTATAACCCATGGTTTTTTTATAGTCAATATTAAGAAAATTCTATAAAAGAAAAAGATTTTTGTCGTTTATTTTACTTATTTAAGCACAAAGATCGAACAAAACTATTGAATATTTATTCGGTTAATGCTATAATAAAACGTATTATAATATTAAGAGAAGTTACTATGAATCAAAAAAAAGAAAAGTCGTTGCATGGCGGCGGAAATTCGCTTACAAAGATTAAAAGAAAGATTTTTAACACGCAAATGGCGTTGATTATTATATTTTCGGTGATTTTGGCGATAGCAGCCATTTTCATCGGCGTCACGGAGAAACGACAGGAAATAGATAAAAATCTTAAAAACATCTCAGAGGCAATAGTTTCTTCGCCGCTACTTAAAGATATCGATATAAACCGATTAAGCGCAGAGGACGCCACGTATTTTTGCGATTATCTCGGTTCGCTTAAGTCTTCCGTTACGGACATAGACGTAATTTCCGTTGTCAATGCGTCGAAAATTAGATTTTTCCATACGACGGAATCGTTATCTGGGACTGTATACGACGGAGAAATGCCCGTGTTTGCGGATAAAGATTTTTATATAGTCGACGCAGTAGGTCCGTCGGGCGAACAGCGTAGAGCTTATTCGGCAATTTACGATAAAGGCGGCAATTATGCAGGATTTTTAATGGTTATAATATTGAGCAAAAGCGTTAAAGCGGGGATTTTGTCTACGGTGATTACTTACGCAAGTATAACCTTTGCGGTAATTCTTTGCGAGCTTATGTTGGCGCAATGGCTTAGCGGCGGCATCAAAAAGAGTCTTTTGGGCTATGAGCCGGACGCAATAAGCGCAATGTTCTCCGTCAGAGACAATATACTTGAGTCCATAGACGAAGGCGTCGTTGCCGTGGACGGCGACGGAAACGTTTTATTTGCGAATGCAGTTGCCGAAAAAATGTTGGGCGGTCAAGAAAAAAGCGAAATTATAGGAAAAAATCTGACTTCTTTGATCGCCGGCAAAGAGCTGAACGCTTTGCTCGACGGTGACGGAAAGGAAGTTAACGTAAGAATAAAGATAGGAGATAAAGAAGCGTTGGCAGATCGAGTCCCTGTAAGACCGGATGGCGAGGCGGATAAAATCATTATTTTGCGTGATCGGGCCGAGTATACCCGACTTATGGAAGAACTTGCCGGTACACGCTATCTTGTTGACTCGATGCGGGCGAACAATCATGATTTTACCAATAAGCTTCATGTTATTATGGGACTTATTCAGATGGGTATGTACGATAAAGCCACCGATTATATCCAGAATATAACGATGGTGCAAAGAGAGGCTATAAGCAAAATAATGAATGCGATAAACGAACCCTCTATGGCAGCTTTACTTATAGGTAAGGCGGCGAGAGCGTCGGAATTAAACGTGAAATTTGCGCTGAAGGAAGGAAGTTATTTTAACAAATCGGATTTATGGATTCCGACTGAAACGTTTATTACTATAACCGGCAATCTTATACAAAACGCATTCGATTCGTTAAACGCTAAATCGGACGACAATAAGCAGGTTTTCGTAGGTCTTTATTCCAAGCCAGACGCTGTGTTGATAACGGTAGAGGATAGCGGCGACGGCATGAAGCAAGAGATAATAGAGCATATATTCGAAAATGGGTTTTCTACGAAAGGCGAAGGAAGAGGCACGGGATTGTACAGAGTAAAGTCGCTTTCGGACGAATTCGGCGGGAAGATAACGGTAGAATCTACGGTGGGCGTCGGCACTACCGTGGCGGTAAGTTTTTTCAGACAATAAGGAGAAATATGTACAAGGTGTTGATAGTTGAGGACGATCCCATGGTCGCTATGATAAACGAACAATACGTGCTTAAGCACGGTAAGTTTAAGGTAGTAGGCAAATGTCAGGACGGAGAAAAGGCGATAGAGTTTTTAGCAAAGAACGAAGCGGATCTTGTGGTTATGGACGTATTTATGCCGAAGACAGACGGATTCGAGACGCTGAGACGCCTCAGACGGGACGGAAAGACGATAGAGGCGATAATGGTTACGGCTGCAAACGACAGAGCGTCTATAGAAGAGGGGTTGCGACTCGGCGTGCTGGATTACTTGGTTAAGCCTTTTACGTTCGAACGTTTCAAGGTTGCATTGGATAAGTTTATAGCGCAGAAGCAGACGCTTAGAGAGCTTGACACTCTGAATCAGTCTAATATAGACTTTATTATAAATCAAACAAGATTTAGGACGGCGGATAGTTTGCCTAAAGGGATACAAGAGCAAACTCTCGGCGTTATACTCGATTGCCTTTCCTGCGGCGAAATTTTGACAAGCGAAGTCATTTCCGAACGTACGGGGCTTACGGCTGTAACCGTACGAAGATATATGAGTTATCTCGAAGGTATCGGCAAGGTGTGCGCTGAATTAAACTACGAAACCGGCGGCAGACCGTGTATGTATTATAAGATAAGAAAATAAAAAACAACCGACGCTTTTTTTGGGTGAACCCCAAGAGCGTCGGTTATTTTTTATCATTATATAGTAACAGCCTGTGGACTATTTACGTTGTTTTAAAATAATTAAAATTACTTTTGATTATTGTTTTTCTGATTGTTTAGCTGCCAATGCGGCTTGTATAACGGCTTCGGGATCGTCCACAATCATGCTCGAGTCAAACTTCGGAAGCAGCATGTTTTTAGAGCGCTGCACAAAATATGACACCGTCATGAATATTACAAATGCCGCTGCCGTTACAATCCAACCGATTGTTATCGATTTGGTAATTCCGCCGATAAGGAAGCCTACAAACGACAGTACGGCTACCATCAAAGCGACGGGGAGCTGACAACGCACGTAGTCCATGTGGTTGCATTTCGTGGTTGCCGCAGCAAGAATAGTTGCGTCGGATATGGGGGAAACCTGATCGCCGAATACTGCGCCGGATAATACGGCGGCAACGGTAAGGAGATAAAGTTCGGAACCGATCTGTCCTACAAACATGGGATTGACAAGCGGAACAATTATTCCGAAAGTTCCCCAACTTGTTCCCGTAGCGAACGATATGCCCATTGCGATAAGCATCATAATTGCCGGAAGCAAAACTTTCATGTCGCCCATTGCGTTGGCGATTGACGAGATAAACGTGTTAATTTCCAATTCGGCGCAAATATCGGCAAGAGTCCAGGCTAGGATAAGAATCATGAATACGTCGCAGATGGATTTAAATCCGTCGCCGAGGCTTTGCGTAAAACCTTTAAGAGTAATGTTTTTTCGGATAAGGTACATTATGAGCGTTGCGATTACAGCGACGGTGGAGCCGCACGCAAGAGCTATTTCCGAACCCGAGCTGCTATCCGTCGCAGAGAAGTAAATCATAAAACCTATCGAAAAGGCTATCATAAAGGCTATAGGAAGAACAAGATCAATGATTTTGCCGGTGCTTTTTTCGGCGTGATGTTCTTCGGATTTAAAAGTCGCTTCCATGCCGCAGTTGGGATCTTGCGTTTCCATTGTGTTAAGTTCTCTCTTTCGTATTCCGAAAAAGTCCATTCCGAGGGCGATTGTAGCGAATATAAACACTATTGTCAAAATGGGGTAAAAGTTGCATGCTGCGGATTTTAAGTAAAGAGAGTAGATGTTGTCGCCGTTAAGCGCTTCTTCGGTGAGTCCGCTTGCTATGTTAGATTCGATTGCGCTTGCCCAACTGCTGATGGGAACAAGCACGCACACGGCTACGGATAACGAACCTATTATGTAAGCGAGCTTAACTCTGCTTATTCGATATTTGTCGGTGATGGGACGCATAACAGTACCTGTAGCGAGACGATTGAAGTAATCGTCCATAAACATTAATGCTCCGAAACCGGCAGTTACGGCAAGCATGCCTTTGCGAGATTTTACGTTAGATGCAAACCAGTTGCCCATTGCTTTGGTGCCGCCCGCTTTATCGATAAGAGCTACTAACACGCCGAGCATCAATATAAATATCAGAATCGCTCCGTGCGAGCCGCCGTCTCCGGAAAGTGTCTTTGCCATAACTTCGAAAAGGTTTTCGAAAGCGGTTAACGGATTTCCGTGCGCAAAAAGCATTGCGCCGGTAAAAATTCCTATAAAAAGCGATATGTACACTTGCTTTGTTATAAGTGCGATGATAATGGTTATAAGCGCCGGAACAAGCGCCCAAAATGTTCCTTCCATATGCAAACCTCAGGGTATAAGAATCAGCAATCATTATACATAATTAATTATTGTTTGTCAAAGTAAAGTGGGCTAAATCAAAAAAAAATCGTATATAATGTTTGCGAATTGCATATTTTTTTCGTAATGACAAAAAAAGCACGCAGTTTTCGACTTTTTATTTCGCTTAACGCAGTTTGGGGAGGGTGGTATTATAAAAATAGAACGGCGAAGTTCGTTTTTAAGCAATTTTTATGCTAAAACAGAGAAGCGTTGTTAAATCGAAAAGGAACAAAGGTGTACAACATGGCAGAAGATTTCGAGTGTATTGCAAGTTTTATTGATTACGACGGAAAACTTATTGCAATGCCGGCAAAAAAGAAAAGACAGCTTTATGCTATATGGTATATTGCGTCGAAAATCGATTCGGGCAAAACGTATACGGAGAGAGAAATAAACGAGGTTATCAATTCGCTAACCGTTTTTAAAGATCCGGCAACACTCAGAAGGCAAATGTATGACAGATTTTTGCTCGACCGATCGCCCGACTGCAAGCAGTATCGTATGCGCAGCGATATGCCGACGCTTGAAGACTTCGTGCAAAACAACACATAGCAACGTTAGGTGTAGGGAAAAAGCGCAGAAATATATTTTTGTTTTAGTAAAAAGCGACATGTAAATTTATTTGCGTTTTGATTTTATATTATTAATATTTTTCAATTTAATAGGCAGGAAAGGATGATTGCATCGCTTTGCAATAGCATTGGTTGTTTAAGCAGAAGAATAGCGACCTTTGTGTCGAACAAAAACGCTATACGATATGCGATTTCGCCGACAGGTTTGGCTATATGTCATAGTAATTCAAGCGTATGTCGGATGCAACTTATCTGTAAACGTAATATCGAGAAATAGTGAGACGTAGCGAGACGGGTAGTTTTTCATCGTCACACATCATGCTCTAAAATATTAAGTTAGTTTGTAATTAAAACGTATTTTGTATATTCATTAAAGCACTGTATTTTCGCTATCTTGAAAGCTAACGTTAAGTATATTACAGATAATCATGTTGTAGCGAAACGGCATAACAATATGATGATTTTTAGACAAAAATTGCAGAGTAGCGGCGATACTATCGGCAAATGCTGCGTGGAAGTAGCGAAGCGTTTATAAAGAAACAAGCATGCTTCAAATTGTCCTGCGGCGGTAGCGTACGCCATGACAAAATAAGGGGGTGTTGTAGCGAAACGGCATAACGGTGCTGTGATTATCTGACCGAAATGAATGTGCGGCGCAAATATAGCCGGCGCAAAAAATGTCGCACGTAAATGTATGTGGAAATAGAATTTTGTTTTGCTTGCGAAAAATCCTTGACTTTGTCGACTCGTTGTGCTAATATATCTAGGCAACGTATGTTTGAGCTGCGGAGAAGTACCCAAGTGGCTCAAGGGGCTCCCCTGCTAAGGGAGTAGACTGGATCAAACTGGTGCGCGGGTTCAAATCCCGCCTTCTCCGCCAAAGTGAAGGCACCCAAATGGGTGCCTTTTTTCGTGGCAGAAAAAGAGAGAACAAGCGCCCTTATTTTTGCAAAAGCAAGAATTAGAAGTTCGTGGACCAACGAAAAACGTCAGCTCTAAAGGTTGCCGTAATGCCGGCAACCGCTATCTCGTTTTATTGTATCTTATGATAAGAACATAAACTTGCAAAATTGCAAACAAGAGTGCGAGAACCCAATGCGTAGCGCTTTTTAGTATAAAAGTGCATCGAGCGTTTCATCGAAAAGTTCGCTGATCTGCGTGAGCGTGGTGAAACTCGGTTCGCAAACGCCTTTTTCCCATGCGCTTACCGTGCGCTGATTCACGTCGAGTTTTTCTGCAAGTTGTGCTTGAGACAATCCGAATGTAATCCTTAAGTTTCTTAAATTTTCCTTGAACTTTATTTCCTTCATTTCTTAACGATACCAAAATATTCAGTAAAACGCTTGACTTACCAAAATATTTGGTATATACTACTCATATAAATAGAGTGAGGAAAGAGGAGGGGTATTATGCAACCTAACTATGTAGCAAGAAAAAGCATTTTGCCGGCGTTTACGTTTTGGCGCATAATTTTGTTTTTTCTTATCGTTCCGCTGATTGTTTTGATTTACGACATAATTGCACGGAAGAAAGAGGTTATCGAGTTCTACGACGACAAAATCGTTTACAAAAAGGGCGTGTTCAATAAAAGCGAAACGACCGCAGCGTTTATGGGCGTATATGCCGTAAATGTCTACCAGTCGTTCTTCGGTAGAATTTTTAACTACGGCAACGTAAAAGTTGACGCAGTCGGCAGGTGGGATATCAACTTTAACGGCATTAAGAATCCTAAAGGTTTAAAAGCGTATCTCGAACAATATACCGTAGAATCAACCAATGCCGTAAAAATACTAAACGACTAAGACCGATAAAATCGAGAAAAGTCGCTGCGAAAGTGGCGGCTTTTTTATATGGTACGATACCCATCGAACCGATTTCGATAACTTGTATAAGTCAAGCACCCGTCAAAGTGCCATTTGCAGTTAACAATGGTTTTTTACTTGAATTTAACAGTGTAATCGTGTATAATAGCGAAAACAATATAACCGTTATTATGAGGGCGTTTTATGAGAAAAAGGCTTATTTTGATTATATATTTAACTCTTTTATCTTGCTTGAT